>Ga0272448_1000114_pt1 | contig 113979 bp, 87 predicted proteins | sample YNPCB0191_FD_202220 | JGI IMG/M metagenome (GOLD analysis project Ga0272448, IMG submission 202220) | Hot spring sediment microbial communities from Yellowstone National Park, WY, United States - YNP-CB-019-1 | ecosystem: Environmental > Aquatic > Thermal springs > Hot (42-90C) > Sediment... | reverse complement strand
GAACCACGCGACGATGCCGGCGTAGATGCGGAAGGCCCGGCTGTAACGCATCTCGAAGAACTGGGCCATAGTCATGGCCCGCGTCTCGCGGTACCGGTAATAGACCCACCCGGAGAGGACCAGGATCGCGCCGACGGGAAGGTTCATGAATTGCCACCAGACCGGTCCGAAGCCTGCGGCGTAGTACATTTCGAACATTGCCACTGCTGAGATCGCCCCGATCGCGCTCATTCCGCCGGCGATGCTCAGGAGATACCGCCCGGCCTGCCGGTTGGCGGCGAGGAAATCGGCCACGCCCTTCATGAGGCGCGAGGTGTAGATGCTGAAGACCCCGAGCCCCACCAGAGAAATGCCCAGTATCGCCCAGTCAACTGGTTTCATCAGTGCTCACCTCTCCTGAAGGTTGCCAGTAAACTCACCGACCGCCGTGGCCGCTCTGGATCGCAGGACGTTCCGATGAACGACTGCCAGTCATGTCCACGCCACGATCCTGTGTGGGCGGGATTGTACATTTCCGGCGGACGGGGGGTCAAGACAGGCTCATCGGGAAGAAACCCTGGATGGCCCGGCCAGCGAGGCTCATGCCTCTGGGAAAACGTTGCAGCCCTGTGGCGGCACCCATTTGGGCCCGAGCGGTGCGCGTCGGACGCAGGAGGCCCATTGTCGAATAAGGTCGAGACGCGCGACCGAGAGATCGTATCTCCGGAGCAGTGCTGCTCCGTCGAAGCCCTCTCGCGCCAGGGCGTGGAGCATTTCCCGCGTTGACCGGAGAGCGGGATCCGAAGCCCTGTCGCGGGTTTCGCCGGGGTCATCGCCGAGGTCGAAGAGTTGCGGGACCTCCCAGCCGTGGTAGTGGACGAGTTTCCAGCGTCCTCTCACCACCATGCATGACGGAGGCTCGTCGTAGCGGTGGCCATTTTCGGCGAAGACATCGTCGCACCAGCCGTCCGGCGCGCCAATGCCTTCGAGGAAAGGCAGGAGGCTACGACCGCGGGATTGCGGCAGGCGCGGGCCGTTGCCGAGAGCGGTGAGCGTCTCGGCGAGGTCCAGGAGGCTCACAGGGTTTGGCACGACCGCCGCTTCGGCAAAGTGCCCCGGGAACGCGGCAATGAGTGGCACGCCGACGGAACCCTCGTATAGCAAGTTCTTCCACCACATTCCGTGTTCGCCGGCCATGTCGCCGTGGTCCGAGGTGTAGAAGACAGCGGTGTTCTCGTCGAGTCGCAATCGCCTCAGCGCAGAGAGGACCTTGCCGACCTGCTCATCAATGAGCGTCACCAGGCCGTAGTATGCGGCCCTGGCTGTGCGAGCGGTCTCATCGGGGACGCTGTCCTCTCCGCTCGATTCTTTGCGGCGCAGGAGGGCCGGGTGAAGCACGCTCAGTTCCTCTGGCGAAGGGCGTGGGACGCTCACCCTGTCGAGATAGTATTCGAATAGTTGGCGCGGGCATATGTAGGGGCAGTGGGGCAGGACATATCCCACGACGAGCAGGAAAGGTCGTTGCGCCGATCTGGTGTGATCTTCCAGGTAGCGGATTGCTGCCGCGGTCACGTCGCGGTCGAACGCCTGATACGCGGTGCGGCCGGGACCCACGAATTCCAGGCACTTCCGGGTTTGGCTGGCAGCGACGGGCGGGACGGGTTCCGCGAGGCAGTGCGGTTCATCGGGCCATGCCCGGGAAACGTCGCCGACGAGGCGCTTCTCGAAACCGTGCCACTGATCCGGCCCGAAAAAGTCCATGCGGCCACACAGGACGGTCTCGTAACCGGCTGCGCCCAGACTGTGCGCGATCGTGGGGACGTGCGAAGGAAGGACGTCCTGGTTGTACCAGACGCCGATGTCGGAGGATCGCTGAGCGGTGAGGAACGTACTCCGCGAGGGCACGCAGAGAGGATTGGCGCAGTAGGCGCGGGCAAACCTCACGCCCCGGGACGCGAGGGCGTCGAGATTTGGGGTATGCACGACGCTGTCGCCTGCGCAACCGATGACGTGTGGGTTGTGCTGGTCGCTCATGAGGAGGAGTATGTTCGGTCGCTCGACGGAAGGCACGGGATCGGTCCTCACATGGTCTCGATGGCGACGGGCCTGGCGGAGCGGAGGCTGTCTATGGCGGCGAAGGCGACCCTCGTCGCAAGGACGGATTCTGCGACACCGCAAGGCGATTCACCCTTGCCCCTGATCGCGTCAAGCCATCGTTCGAGGTGACGCTTGTGCCCCTTGTCCGGTTCCGGCCAGATGGCGAGAAACTCCATCCCTGGATTGTCGGAGGCGAGGGCGCGAGCGGCGGCGGCATTCGTCTTGGCGTAGAAGTCGCGTATGCCACCGCCATCGCTGACATCCGGCGCGCGGTCGTCGCGGAGTGGGAAGGCCCTGCGCGGCTCGGCGTCGGGGATGCCTCCCGTGCGCACTTCCACGAAGTGATCCACGATGACCGCACCCCCGTTGGCGTAAAACTCGTAGAGTTCCTTCGGATAGCCGAAAGTACCGACCCCGGTCATCACGATCACGCCGATGCTGCCGTCGTCGTAAGTTATGGTGACGGATTGATTCGTGCGAAGGTGCCCCGCGGCCAGGACCTCGACGGGACGCGCGCCTATGAAGGTCGTCAGAAGGTCGGTGAAATGGGTCATCTCGAAGAGCATCGGGCCGTGCGCCATCGTGGCGTCGTCCATCGCCCAGGGTTTCCAACTCCAGAGGTCGTCGTTGATGCGGCAGAGGGCGACCGCCTGTCGCTCCTCGGGCCAGGGTTGGCGGAGGGCCGTGTTCCGGTCGGGGCGCCAGCGACACGGCTTCGGCTGACTGCGCTGGCGGCGAAAGATGTCGAGGGCGTATTCGATCGCTGGCGCGGAGCGACGATTGTGACCGACGCAGAAGACTATCCCCGTGTCCTCGACGATGCGCTGTATCTCCTCCATCTCGGAGAGGGTGTCAGCCATGGGCTTCTCGCAGTAAACCGCCTTTCGCCGGTCGGCTGCGGCGCGAATCAGGGGCAGCCTGAGGTCCTGTCGCGTGGCGATGACGATGCCGTCAACTTCAGGGTCGTCGGTCACCTCGCGGTAATCCGCGGTGACGCGTTCTGGCTCGAAGTTGCGTTGCACGGCTTCGAGGGTGACCGGGTTGATATCGCAGGCCCACTTGAGGCGGACGCGGGGGAGTTCCTTCAGGTTTCTGAGATGGGCCTTCTGGGCCAGTTCCCCGCAGCCCACAACGCCGACGCAGATCTCCTTCATCCTGGTTTCTCCCTCCTCGACCGTGGGTGCGTTACGGTGCGTGCGAAACCCGCCGCGGGCGGGTTACCTTCAGATTGTCCCACCAGAGATACGTGCGGAACGTTCGGAACCCGAGTCGTCCCTCGCTCAACGGTTCGGCATCCACCGTCTCCGCGAGGACGTTGCCGTCCACAGAGAAGATGAGTTTTCCGTCCACCTTCGTGAACGCGATATGGTACGTGGTCCCTTCCCGGCAGTGGTAGGCGTGTCTCTCCGAGATCAGACGGAATCCCGGGCAGCGTCGGATTCTGATGCGCGCGAGCGGATTGCCGTCTGCATCCGTCTTGCGTTCCTCCGGCCAGTCCTGCAGGAAGGTCACGATGTAGCCGCTCAGGTCGTGATATAGCCTGTAGTCGCCGCTGGCGCGTGCTGCTCGCGTTTCCTCGAGACGCTTGCCCGAGGGGTCGCTGTAGAAGAGGAACAGGTTTATGTTGTTGACCCCCTTGTGGGATGCGAGAACACAGGCGTCAACCTCTACGGTGACATCGCCGGATAGTATGCAGTCTGTCCAGACGGTCCCCGCGAAGCCGCTGATGTTGCTGCGGTCTGCGGCGGGTTCTCCTTCAGCATTCGCGCGCATATGGAGCCTGCCCCCCTCGATCCAGACCCTTTCCGTCCCCTCGACCCACCAGCCGTCGGGGAGGCGCTCTCCGGCGGGGAACGCGTCGAAGTTCTGCTCGTAAACCACCTCGTTTTTCGGCGGGTCGGGCGATTTCCTGCTGACGACGCGACCTTTTATGACGACGTTTCGGAGGTCGAGTCGCTTGCCACGGCTCATGCATCTGAAGCCGACCGCGCCCTTGCGGAGCGGCTCGGGCGAGTGGTCAACGACCTCCAGGAACTTGACCCCGTTCACGTCCATGGTGATGTGCGGGGGGTTGAGGTTGACGCGGTAGGAGAGCCATCTTCCAGGGCCTGATTCCGGTTCGCGGGCGGCGCCGAGGAGAGAGAGCGAGTTCCACCGCTGCCATGCGTCGGCGAGTTCGACGCGGCTCATGGCCTTTCGCGCCTCCGGCGAGTAAAATGCGAAGCGAGGCCCGCCGATACGCCGCACATTCACCAGTTCGTCGCCGGCTCGCACCGCGGTATGCGCCCCGCGGTTGAACGCGATCGTGTAGAGTTCCATCGGGCCGCAGTTGAGTTCATCGTAAGAGCCGGTGCGTTCCCATGACCATATCGGCCGGTCCTCCGCACCGTGTGCGCACAGCAGGAGGAGGACTTTGGTTTTCTCGTCGGGGATCATCGCCTCGAAGGAAACCTCGACCGGACCCTCGAACACCACCGGCGTCCAGAAAGAGAACTCCGCGTTGCCGCCGGCCACGAGCGAAATCCAGCGCTCCCCCATGACCTCGATCTCTGCGCTCCCGTCGAGAAGCCACGTGTCGCGCATCTCCTGCGCAGAAGGGCTGTAGACCTGGATGTCCTCGGCGTTACTCATCGGTGCCGTTGTCACCAGGGCGCAAAGGACTGCGAGGGAGAGCATGGGCGGTAGCATTTTCTCGTGCCTCCCGATAGCCCCAGCACGATTCCGGGAACTCTGGACTTTCTCGTTGCGTCATGTTACCGCGGGGTCGTGAGAGCGGTCACCCTGCCGTCTGTCGTGGCCACGCACAGAAGGCTGGGCGCTGCCTGCGGCACAGTCACTGCCGTTGGCGCCGCTTTCAGGTCATACTGATACAGAATTCTTCCCGTTGTGTCGAGGACTGACACGAGGCCCGTTTCCCCGACCGCAGCGAGAAGGACATCGCCTTCGCCTCTGTGAAGGGTGGCGAGGAACTCGATGGGGGTTCCGGCGTAACAGGCCCACCTGCGATGCCCCGTCGGGTCGAAGGCGACGACGTATTCGTTTCGCGACGCCGCGACGACCATCGAGTCGCGGGGCACGACGGCAATTCCACGGACCTCGTCGCCGAAGGACTGGGACCATCGCACATCCATCGTGCGCGGGTCGAGGCAGGCGAGCGCCTGGGTGGCGACGAACAGTTCCTCGCGTCCATCGCCGTCGAGATCAGCCACCAGAACCGCATTGAGGGTTGGGCCGGTGCGGGGACTGAACGTTTCGAGCGGCTGATCCCGCCCGCCCAGCACCCAGAGGATGCCGGAATTGGAGATATCGCGATTGCCCACCAGGAGTTCCTTCCGACCGTCGCCATTGACGTCGCATATCTCGAGCACTGTGGCGATTCCGGGGCGCGAACTCGCCATCCAGATCCTCTTGCCCCTGGCGTCGAGGCCGTGGATGCGCTGGTCGCCGGTGCTGACCACGATGGTCTTGCCGGGGCATCCGGCGGCGTCAACGACCCAAACACGCTGGGCGGAGTTCTTCTGAAGCCAAGTATTGGAAGGCGATATGACTTCTTCCTGCTCAGGTCTGAAGCGGAACCGCTCCCTGCCATCCTGAGAGAGACACTGGAGCGACCGGTCCTCGAGCTCGAGCAGGATCTCGTGCTCTCCGTCGCCGTCAACGTCGGCTACCGCGGCGTCGTTCACGCGGGCCTCCGCAGCCAGTGTGCGGATCACCTTCCCTACCGGATCGAGGAAAAGTAGTTTGCCAGACCCATCTCCTGCCTTGCCCTTGGGGCCCCAGCCCACTGGCACAGCGAGGATCCCCGAGCCGGAGGGCAGATCGGAGCGAAGGTAGCGAACCTCGCCCCCGACCTCGACCTGCCACGCGAGCGACATCGCGGGCGGCGGAGGGGGAGGCGGTTCGACATCGAAGGGACGGTCCAGGGCTGAGGATCCCAATTGTGCCGCCAACGGGGCTGATTTCAGGGGGATCTCGCGGGAGACCGGTTCGGCGCTCTCGAGGACGGTCTTGCCGTCAATGACCGCCTTCCGCCCGCCGGCTACCACGAGGTGGTCGGCATCCAGGTAAAAGGCGTCGGCATCGAGCGAGATGCACCCGATCGTGACTGGCCCCACGGGTGCACCGACGTATGCTGCGCCCTTTTCCCGGGTGACGCGTACAACACCCGGGGCCAGGAGGGACATGCGGATGGCGGGTTGCGTCGGGCCGGCCGACAGGTGCATGAGGGCGTAAAGGAACATCGTGTCGTCTTTGTTCAGATGGCGCGCTCTCAACTGGTTGAACTGTTGCAAGGTGGCAGAAGAATACGCGTATCCCCGATACATCTTCTGCAGGACAGCGTCCTTCACGCCTTGCAGCCAGACGCGGTCGCCTGGTGCCTGAATGTGGAAGGCTGTCGTTCCCTTCTCGCGTTCGTCGCCCTCGCTCTGCTTCGGGAACTGTAGAACTGTGAGGGTCTCCTTGCGTAGCGTCGGCTTTCCCAGCGTGTGCCAATGGGCGGTGACGGTGAAGTCGCCAGTCTGGCGGGCGGTGACGCGTTCGATGAACGCGAGAAACCCGGCCGGCAGGAGGAACACGGTGCGCGTCCAGTCGGCGTCTCCCCAATCGTTAAGGCGGGTCTGACTCAGCATCACAGGGCCGAACGCGCCCGCATGCAGGAGTTCCGCGCAGGAGGGCAGCGTTCCCGAGAGGCCGTCGCGGAGGATGTCGAGCGTGTTATGGTGAGTCAGATATATGCGGCCACCTCTCGAGTACTCATGGACGACGTGCACCGTATCCGGGTCGTGGCTTGCTCCGTTCATACCGTCGAGGAGAAGGAACTCGGCACTGGGCGTGAGGTCCGTGCGGAAGGCGATCTTGTTGAAGGCCTTCTCGAATGGGATGTTGGGCAACGTGTAATTGAGCCGGGGCGCGAGGCCGGCGTAGCCATCCCAGGTGCCGCGATCCCAGGGGACCACGGTTACCCCCACGAGGTCGGTCGGCGGGACGACCGGAAGGTCGTCAGCGAAGGTGCGCATGAACTCGTCCGAGCCGTATGTGCCATCGGTGCGGAGGGTGTGTGCCCACTTGTAGCGGCCATCGCGGTAAAAATGAGCGGCCTTGGCGAGGAAAGAGTTCGCTCCGAAGCCGATGTTGACGTCGGCGATGTGTCCGAGCGGGCTCGTGATCGCCAGCGCACGGTCGGCTGCGCGTCGAGCGGCACCCGATTGGAAGAACCCCAGGTTTCCACTGGCGAGCGCATAGATCGCCTGATCCTCGCTTGTTCCTCCCCACTGGTGGGCCGAGGAATCGCAGGCGGGCTGGGATATCGTTTCCTGCGGCTCGAAGTAGCGCCGGAGGAGTTCCAGATATACGTTCGCCTCCTTCAGGTGGTACCGGTCCCGGAAGTACCGGGCCGCGAAAAAACAGCCTATCGCTGTGCGCGTCCCGTGGTTGCTCAGCAGTTCCTTCCGGTGCGATGTGACCAGGGAGTACATCTGGATCCCCTCGGTCGAGCGCAACTGGTCGAGGAGCCAGTTGGTTATCTTCAGGCGCTCCGCATCGGAGAAGCACGGATGGGACTCGATCTGATACCAGACGATAGGACGCGGGAGGAAATACAGGTGTTTGCACAGGCCCTCATCCACCTGGTGCAGTATCTCCCTGCGTGCCCGCTCCGCGTAACGGTCCTCGCCTGTCGCCAGATACAGGATAGTCGGCGGCACGGCATCGTTGTAAACGAGTTGAAAAGCCTGCGGCCACAGGAGGGGAAGCGTCACGCGGTTTATCGTCTCGGCGCGGTCGTCGGTCTCGCGCAGATGTTCGAACCGCTCCGCCGGCCGGATATCGTATATGCGGCCGATGACGGGCCCCGCCGCGACGTACTCGTTGAACCTTCGCACAGCCGACCTCAGGCCCGCATCGTCGCTGGCACCTACGACGATCACGTTCTGGCCCGTTCCCCAGGGATTGTGGATCGTCTGGATGAGGTAACCGCCGGGCCCCGGAAACGCGCGGTCAACGAAGGAGAACATCTCCAGGTACAAGCGTCGGATGACCAGGTTATCCGACATATTCCCCAGTACCACAACGGGCTCGGCGGCGGAGAAGGGTAGGCTCCCCAGGACTTCGACGTCCTGTTTGACCTGCGGGGCGTAGCCGATCACGCGGGCCATCGCCGATACCATATCCTGCGAGAGATCCCGGTGCAGGAGGCTCTCGCCGACGACAATGGATGCCCGGCGGAGGTCCGTTTCGAGGCAGGGGTCGCAGAGTTTCGTCAAGGGCTCCAGGGCGTGCGATTCGATGCGAGCAGCACGGAGGCTCTCGATGAGAAAATTCCCTTCCTCGGCATCGAACCCTATCGCGCCTCCCACGAGGTCCTGCGGCTCCTCCGTGACGCTGACGTCTCGCCAGATGAGGACCGGCGTATCATTGACATACGCCCATACATGGGCGCCGCTCTTGGCCACTGCCACGTCAACGGGTGTCCCCACGCCGGGGATCAGTGCGTTGTTCTGAGCGATGAGCCAGTCGCCGGGATCCTTCGAAAAGGTGGCGCGCACGCTGGCGTCGGAGGCGAAATCGAGTCGGAGGCGGTAGGCTTCGGGTCTTGTGCGATCCGCCGAGGCCATGAAGTGGAAGCGCAGTCTCGCTGGTTGCCGAAGGCGCGGGGTCACCCGGAATCGGACGATTACGTTGCCATCCAGCGCAGGCCCGCACCACGTCGTTTTTCCGCCCGCAGGGATCTCGATGGCCGAAGGTGCGTTCCAGAGGGGAGTGGCCACGATGCGCAGGGTGTCGAGCGCGATCCTCTCTGCTGCGGCGTATGCCGCGCACACGAGAAGTATGCCGCCGAACAGAAAGGCACGCCTGCCCATGTCTTGCCTTTTCGGAAACGACCTCAGCGCGGCACGGACAGTGCGGTGACGACTTTGTCGGATCCCGCGACTATGAGGAGATGCGGGGCGAGATGGCTCACCGCGACTGCGACCGGCTCCGCGCCGAGGTTGTACCTGAACTGCGATTCACCCTTGATCGAGAAGACTACCACTTCGCCGCCGTCGCATATGGCCGCGACACGCCGGTCGTTCTCGCTGCCGAAGACGGCCACGCGACGCACTGGCGCGCCGACTGGCACTGCACCCAGTTTGGAACCCGCGCCGTCGAATACAACCATGAAGCCGCTGAGCGACCCGGCGATGACCAGCGGTACGCCCTGGTCCCGCGCGAGCGCAATGTCCTCCACGGCATGGCCGAGGTCGTATTCCCACAGCGGTTCGTCCGATGTCGGCTTGTAGGCCTTAAGACTGTTCCGCGAGGTCCCTGCAACGATCTCCTCGCGTCCGTCGTTGTTTATGTCGCCCACGCCGAGCGCGGACAGTGTCGAACCCCAGCCGTCCACGAATATCCTTCGCGAGAACGTGTCCTTGCCCTTCAGGAACCAGAGGGTCGCTGAATCCGATATCTCCCCGTTGCCGCCTATAATCTCCTTCCAGCCGTCGCCGTCAACATCGCACAGGGCGAACTGGGTGAAGATGCCGGCGTAGGTCCAGAAGAGCCACTTTCGTTCCCCGCGCGCGTCCAGGCCGTGCAGGCGCTGGTCGCCGCTGCTGACGAGGATGGTCTTGGGACCTTTGCCGTCGTGGTCCGCCACCCAGACGCGTTGCATGGAGTTGCGGCCCAGCCACAGACGGGAGTTGACAATTTGCTCCTGTTTCGGCGCGAACTCGAAACGCGTCTGGCCATCCGAGTCCAGGCACTGGAGCGTGCAGTCCTCGCGAGCGACGAGGATTTCTGGCCTGCCGTCGCGGTCAATATCGTCAACGACCACGTCGTTCACCTTGTCTTTGACCTCGATGCGCCTTGCCACGCGGCCCTGGTCATCGAGGAAGATGACGCTGCCGGCGCGGCTCGGCACAGCGACGATCCCGAGGTCCCCGCCGAGGTTCTCGGTTCTCAGAGTGCGTATCTCGCCGTCGGCCTGGTATCGCCAGCGCACATCGAGAGACGGCAGGGCCGCTGACTCGGCGGCCGCAGGGGGCTGGCGGTCATGGTCGGCGGACGCAAGTTGTTTTCCGACCGCATTCAGGTCGGTGAGGGGCACGGCAGTCGTGGTCGGTGTTTCCGAGTCCAGGACCGTCTTGCCCGCGAGCACTGCACGGCGTCCACCTGCCACTGCGAGTATCGAGTTATCCAGGTAGAAGACGTCGGCGACTATCTCGACGAGTCCGATCCGGACGCCACCCTGTGGGGCGCCCACGTAGGCCGCCCCATCCGACCCTGCGATCCGGACGACGCCGGGGGCGACCTCGTGCAGCCGCCACACCGGGTCGGGACGCGTGCCCGTTTCATGGCCCAGTGCGTATAGCCACGCGGAATCGCCCGCCGCAAGACTCACGGCCCGCGATGCGGTGAGCGACTGGATGTTCGGGCGAGCGAAGGGATAGTAGCGCGCGTTGAGGCTGTAAAGATAGGGTTTCTCCTCGTAAGAAGTCCGCTGACCTGGCGCCTGCATGTGGAAGGAGGTTGTATTCTCGGTGGAGCGGGTCTCCTTCCTCGGCCATTGTCGCACGGTCAATGTATCGCCGCTCAACTCCGGATCGCCGAGGAGCCGCCAGGCGCTGGAGATCGTGTACTGGCCGGGCTGGCGTGCGCTGACGCGATCGAGGACCACGAAGAACGAGTTCGGCTTCAGGACGATGGTGCGAGTCCAGTCGGCGCCGGAGAAGTCGTTGACGCGGGTCTGGCTCAACTGCACAGGCCCGACCGCATCGGCGTGTAACCACTCGGCAGCGCTGGGCACCTTGCTGGCGAGGCCGTCGCGGACGATGTTGACCCCATTGTGGTGCGGCATGGTGCTCGCAGAGAAACTGTCGCATGTGGTCACGTAGATGCGTCCGTTGCGCGAATACTCGTGGATAGTGTTCACGTCGTCGTAGTCGTGGCTCGCGGCGATCATCCCGTCGAGAACCAGGAACTCGTCGGCGCGCTGGACGCCTGTGCGGAAGGCGATCTTGTCGAAGGCGCGTTCGTAAGGGACGTTCGGCTGCCGAAAACTCTTGCTGAATGGGAGCGCGAACCTGCCGACCTCCCACCACCCCTTGTCATAGGGGCATACGGAGACGCCGATGATGTCCTCGGGAGGCACGGGAGCCTCGAAGATGGCGAAGGCGCGGCCGAGTTCGTCCTGCGCGGAGCGGACGTCGCCGCGTTGCGCGAGAGGCCAGAGGTAGCGCGGGTCACGATAATAGAATGCCGCTTTCGCTAGCAGGGCATCGGCGCCATCCCCGTACTGGGCGTCGCCCACGATCGGCAGGAGGCCGACATTGTTCGTGGTACGCAACGCCCGCTCGGCCGCCTGGCGCGCCGCGCCCGACTCGAAGAATGTCAACTCGCCCGAGGCGAGCGCATATGTCGCCTTGTCTTCCAGCGTTGCCTGCCACTGGTGCCCTGACGAGTCGCACATCGGCTTTGACCACGTTGCCTGCATCCCGAAGTAGCGGCTGAGGCGCCTGAGGTACACCGAGGCCTCCGGGAGGCCGTAGTGATCCCGGAAGTAGCGCGCCATGAAGAAACTCCCCACCGCCGGCCTCGTGCCGTGGTTCTGATGAGGCATGTTGTTGTGGAGCCTCTGAATGTGCAAAGCGCCGATGCTCTCCTGGTCCCGGAGTTGCCCCAGGAACCAGTTCGTTATCTTCAATCGCTCCGCGTCAGAAAAGCAGGGATGCTCCTCCATCAGATCCCACAGGATCGGCCATGCGGGCAGATACAGGTGCTGGATGAAGCCCGCATCGGTCTGCTTCAGCATTTCCTGGCGGTAGGTGCTGGCGAACCGGTCGTCGCCGGTGACGAGATAGACCATCGCCGCCTGCTGGGCCTCACTGCGGAGGCCGTAATGATGGGGATACTGAAGGGGCAGCGTGAGATATGGTTCTTTCGCCGGGTCGTAGTCCCGCAGGGCAGCGAACTGCGGCGCGGGTCGGCAGTCGTATAGCCTTCCGAGTGGGCCTGCTTCCGGCAGGAGAGCCTGGAACCGCTCGACGGCCTGGCGAAGTCCAGCGGCGTCGCTCGCCCCGAGGAGTACGATGTTCTGACCGGTGCCCCACGGATCGTGGATCGTCTGAACCACGCTGCCGCCGGCGCCAGGGAACACGAGGTCAACCATGCAGAACCACTCGCAGTACAGTTTGCGGATGACCAGATTGTGCGCCATGTTGCCGAGGACGATTAGGGGCTCCTTGCCCGGCAACGCCGGAAGGATATCGGTGTGCAGGACAACGGGAGGCTCGACGCCGGTTCTCGTCTTGATGAGTGCGGCCACTCGCGCCGCCAACTCCCGGTGCAACGGCGTATCCACGATCACGATCGAGGCGCGCGAGAGATCCGTCTCGATATGCATGTCGCGCAGTTTCTCGACAGGGAGTTCCGTCAAACGCGTGATCTTTTCCGTGGCGAAGTTCGTCACGACGAAGGTGCCTGCGCTGGCGGCGAGCGCGACCGCACCGGATCCATAGTCCCCCTCGGCCCCGGTCTCCGAGTAGTCGCGCCAGAGAAGCACCGGCGTACCGTTCACGAAAACGCGGATGTGGATTCCAGCCTTCGTGATGCAAATGCGCCAGGGCTTCGCGGTCTCGCGGGAGGGCATCGGACCGACGTCAACCACCGCTTCATCTGGGAGCCGCCGCATGACGAGCGTTGTGCCCTCGGGCGCATTTTCCGCCGAAATCGAATAGCAACGCGCGTCCCGGGCGAGCGCCACGTCGGCGGTCAACGGCGAGGCCTGCGGATGAGCGAGCATGAAGCGGCACTCGAACCTTGTCGCGCTTTCGTTCCCCTCCGGCAGGAGGTCGAAGGAGATGAGCGTGCGGCCTTCCATGTCGCGCTGGCTGACGATTCCGGCTGGAGCGCCGCGGGCGACGAGCCGTACACCGTTTGGCACGGCCTCGATCGTGCCCGATGCGGTGCGCGTCCAGCCGCTGAGCCCGGGCGCGAGGGTCAGCGTCGGTTCGACAGGCGACGTCTCGATCTCGACGTGACCTATCCTCGACACACCCGCCAGGACGCTTCCGGTCAGACAGAGAATGCACGCCAGTGCCGTCGCGCCGCGCACATCCATCGCCAGTCTCCTCAGGAGGTCGGGGCCAGTAGTTACACGGAGTCGGTGCCCGCTAAACATCACGCGGGAATTATACGCTCTGACGGACAGGGCCTGGAAATCGAGCCCGGGTCTTGATACACCATACGGTGTGGCCGACTCACGGCTCCTGTGTCGGACCGGGCCCTTCGTCTGCATCCACGTCAACGTTACCAGCGACGTCAATCAGGTGCCAGGCATAGCCGCTGCTGACTCTTATCTTGGACCAGTTGAAGGTTCCGTGGCTCCAGTACGTGCCGTCGAGCCGCTCGCCCCAACCGCAGACGGAGGACGCGGTGCTCATCATCGGCGCACCGCACTCGGCCCCGTAGCCACTGTAACCCCAGACCGGCAGCGTCGGCCACCAGATGAAGCGCGCTTCGGGGTCCCCGAACCATTTCGCGTGGCCGTCGCCGTAGATAACGTTATATCCGTCGCGATGAGCGTACCAGCCGTCGCCCGGACGCGTGTCCATCTGGGGGGTCGGATATTGGCTGTTGAAGTTTCTCGCGAAACTGTCTGCGACGAGCGCCCGGCCGGCGAGGAGTTTCTGCGTCTTGAAAAGCGGCATGCCCGCCTCCGCCCTCACGCGCGGCTTCGTGCTGCGGAGGTAGAAGTCCCTGGGCGCGTACGAGTATGGGAGAGTCAGGAGCGAGTAGGTTCCGGTGACCGCGCAACGGTAGGCGTAATCGCAGAAGACGGCTGCGCCCCTCATGATGTTCGCATTGTACGAATACATGGTGTGCGTGAAGGAGTCGCCCTCCGGGCTCTGCCACATGTAATCGCCATACATGATGGACTGGGCGTCGTAGCCGCCGATCCGTTTGAGGTGCCAGAGGTTGCGGGCGTGGGTAGTGACGTTGGCCTCGGTGAGGTGACGCCTGGTGCCGGTTATGGGCATGTTGCCCCCCGTGCTCGGACAATACAGTGCCTGGGCATCGCCCAAGTAGCCGCCCACGACGAGGTAGCCGAGGTTGATGGGCGCCACGTTCAGTTCCCCCTTCGCCGGGGGATATCGGCAGGGCGGGAGCGAGCCGTCCGCCGCGTCGTAACCGAAGTTCAGCGCCTTGTCACCCATGAAGATACCCCGGAACCGATACGCCGGGGACGACTCGACCCAGAATTCGGACCAGTTCAGGTAATCGTCCCAAGGGTCACCCGAGTCGGCGATCGTGCCACTGTAGAGGTGCACGTTGGTGCGTATCCTGTAAGCCTGTGGCTTGGTGGGATACTCGGCTTGCTTCCTCCCGTCGGTGTACCAGCCATCGTCGAGGAGCATCATCCCGCGGTTGTACTGCACGCGCATGTTCCCGACCCATCCGCCCATTCCGGGGCACCCCGGGAAATAGCCGCCGTAGTCGCCGCAGTAACTCTCGAGACCCTTGACTGCCTGATCGAGGTTGTTGAGGCAAGCCGTCCGCCGTGCCTTCTCTCTCGCTGCGGACAGGGCTGGCAGGAGCAGCCCCGCCAGTATCGCCACGATGGCCACGACTACAAGTAGTTCGATGAGCGTGAACGCCTTGCACAGCGCGTCCCATGTCGTCCTGCTCATGACCTTCCTCCTCGAATCTCCCCTGTCTCGACCGGCGTCGCCAGCGCCATCTGCGCGAGACGCCATTGGTCCGGACTTCGCCTCCATCCTCCACCTTCAATCGAATCCGTCAGTTTCTCTGTCGGGTACCCCCCCTTGAACTTGACCTGAGAGATGTTTACACTGCCATTCGAAATCATGAATACACCGGCCTGCCCGGCGAGTAAATGGCAGAAAGCGCACAAAAAGGACATGGCTTTGGCGATTCCTCTACAACTGCATGGAGCCACGCCGCCAGCCGGGGCTTTCCCTCAGGTTTACAACATCAAGAGGAGTTTCCATCGCGGCCTGCCGCCCACAAAGTGGCACTCCCACGACCACGTGCAGATCGACTACGTGTTGCGCGGCAAGGCGACGGTCCATCTGCCGGAAAGGACCGTATTCCTCCGGGCGGGCGCGCTTCTCATGATCTTGCCGGGGCATGTACACAGCGTGCGCGCGGATGCCGGCACGTGGGAGATACTGGCCCGCATCCAGTTGACGGAGAATCCGTTTCGGCCGGCTCTTGACGCTGCGCACACGGCGCAGTTCGACTGGTTGGCAAGGACGACCGCGTTCTATCCGCGCGCGCGGAGGTTGGGGGCGTTGCTCAGCGAGGTCGAGCGCTGGTGGAACGGGACCGGCCGCTATGACCGATACGTGGCGGAGGGCCACCTGCTTCGGTTCCTCGATGCCGCGCGTCAGACGAAGGCCGTGCGGATCGAGCGCGCGGACACCGACCTTGCCCCGACAAGAGATCAGGGGCTCTTCGACATGGCGCTAGAATTCGTGGCCAGGAACTACAGCAATCCGCACCTCTGCAACGCGGATATCGCCAGGGGCTGCGGAATCAGCCTTTCGCTGCTCTACAAGGTCTTTTCGAGGCACACCGGTCGGGGACCCAAGGAGTTCCTGCGTCGCTATCGCGTTGACCGGGCCGAAGAGATGATCCTGGAAGGCGCCGATTCGATGACGAGGGTGGCCCACCTGACCGGGTTCCCGGATGTGTTCACCTTCAGCCGGGTGTTCAAACGATTGATCGGCGTGCCGCCGAGCCGGTACCGGCAATCGTACGAAGAGTGGCTGCGGGCGGAGGCAAGGCGCAGCCGGCGCCGCCCCGTTGCGCCGTGACGTTCGCCCTCCCGGGAACGAATTGCCAAGCAGACGCGGCGTTTTCTACAGATTCTGCCATTTACCCGGGTTTCAGCCGTGCGTACAATCCTGCCTCTTGTTGGCGATTCACCCGGGGCGTGAGCACGTTTTCCCGGGCCGGTTGTTGTCGAACAGGACCCGATCATGGCCGAAAGAAAACTGGGCGTCGGTGTCATAGGCTGCGGCAATTACGCGCGCCTCGTGCACCTGCCGCACATGCGCGCGGATGGCCGGTACCGTCTCGTGGCCGTCTGCGACGTCATCGGCAGGCGCGCGTCGGACGTGGCACGCAGGTTCCGCGCAGAACGCGTGTGCACTGACGCCGAGGAGATCTTCGCCGCCCGCGACATTGACCTCGTGCTCATCACGACACGCCACGACACTCATGCAGAGTTATCCATCCGGGCTGCGAGAGCCGGCAAGGCAGTTCTCTGCGAGAAGCCGATGGGCGTTACGCTGGACTCGTGCCGAGCCGTCTACGATGCCTTTGTTTCCACCGGGCTGCCTTACTCCACAGGATTCGACAGGAACCAGTCGCCGCTGATGCGTCGCCTCCGCCAGATAATCGCGCGCACGGGCCGACCGTGCATAATGTTCGCCCGCATGCAGACGGACTACCCCGAGGAGCGGCACTGGCTGCTCGACGAGTCGGAGGGCGGCGGGAAGGTGGTGGGCGAGGCCTGCCATCTCTTCGACCTCCTGTGCGAACTTGCAGGTGCCGACCCCATCCGCGTCTCGGGTGAGGGGGGCATCTTCACCCGGACAACGCGGTTGACTGTGCCCGATAGCGCCGCGATCGTCCTGGGATTCGCGAGCGGTTCCGTGGGGTGCGTCGTGACGTCGAGCGTGGGAAACCGCAGGCTCCACAAGGAGCGCCTGGAGGTCTTCTGCAACGGTACAGCCATAGTGGCCGACCGATTCAAAAGGATGCGGATTTACGAGGCGGGGGGCGTATCGCTCTTCGCGGAGCCGGCGGGATTCGACAGGAAGGCGGAGTTGATCCGTCGGCTGGCCGACGCGCTCCTCGACGGCGCGCCTCTTCCGAACGGGGTCGTTCAGGCTTATCGTGCGGCGGTCGTTGCGTTCAAGGCGCATCGAGCCATCGCCACCGGCGAGGCACAGACGATCACGGCGGAGGAACTGCGGCCGAAGCCGGAACCGGCGGGGTTGAGGGGCGCCGCTGTGGCCACTCAGGCGGAGAAGGCGTCGCGGTAGTGGCGGATGGTGGGCTCCGAGCCGTCCGGGAGGAGAACGGTCACGACGTCGAAGCGCAGGGGGAACTCGACGATGCCGGTGCGACTCGCGTACTGTTCCGCGGCCCGGCGAAGGCGGCGTCGCTTCTCTGCGGTGAGCGCGTCAGCGGGCTCTCCCCACCGCTCGCTGGTCCGCGTCTTGACCTCGACGAAGACCACCTCGTCTCCGTCGCGTGCCACGATGTCTATCTCGCCGAGCCTCCGCCGGCAGTTGCGCTGGAGAATGCGCATGCCGGCCTTCCTGAGAAACCGGGCGGCGATGATTTCTCCCTTCCTCCCGGGGTCCTCCCGTGTTTCCATCGGGGGTATCACGCTTTTGCTTCGGTGTCGGTCGGGGTCTCTGGTTGGGCAGACTCGACCTGCTGGGAGGCGGGTGTTTCCACCCTGCGTCCCTTGATTCGAGTTGACTTGCCTGTGCGGCCGCGGAGATAGAAGAGTTTGGCGCGGCGCACCTCGCCGCGGTGCTTCACGCGGACGTCAACGATACTGGGGCTGTGGAGCGGGAAAACCCGTTCCACTCCCTCACCCTGTACGATCCGGCGCACCGTGAACGTGGTCCTGATTCCGCCACCTTTCATGGCGATGACCGTACCCACGAAGGGCTGGATGCGCTCGCGGTCCCCCTCCCTGACCTTCACGCGCACCTCGACCGTATCGCCGACGCGGAACTCGGGCACTTGTTTCTTGCACTGCTCTCTCTCTATCTCGTGGATTATGGGGTGACTCATGACTCATCTCCTCTCCGGGTCGTGGAATCCGTGCCGGCGCCGTCTGTGGCGCCGGAGCACTCCTGCGTGCCCACTCTCGCAACAGCAGCGCGCCTCATCAGGAGGTCGGGCCGCCGCTGCGCCGTGCGTAGTCTGGAATGTTCGTATCTCCACCGGGCTATCCGCTCGTGGTCGCCCGACAGGAGGACATCGGGTACGGCCATGCCGCGAAACACCCTCGGGCGCGTGTACTGGGGATAGCCAAGAAGGCCGCCCGTGAAGCAGTCGCGCTCGCTGGACGCCCTGTCGCCGAGGACTCCGGGTATGAGACGCACGACCGCATCCACCAGTACCATCGCGGGCAGTTCTCCGCCTGTGAGGACGTAATCACCGATACTGACCTCGAGAGCCTCGAGGCCCAACGCTATGCGTTCGTCGTAGCCCTCGTAATGTCCGCACACTATGAGGAGCCGCTCCTCGCTCGCGAGTTGTCGGGCCAGGTCCTGCGTGAGCGGCACACCCTGGGGCGACATCAGGATGCGCCTTGCGCGGCCCTGCGCGAGCGCTTCCACGGCCTCAACGGCCCTGAAGACCGGACCGCACATGAGGACCATGCCTGGCCCACCACCGTACGGGCGATCGTCGACGCTCCGCCGTTTTCCCTCGCCGAACGGGCGCAGGTCGTGCACGTGGATGCTCACAGCGCCCTTCTCCTGAGCGATGCGGAGCATGCTCTCCGCGAGCACCGGCTCGAACATCCTGGGGAAGAGTGTGAGTATGTCCACGCGCATATCGCCTCCTGCGGCCTCTCACCATCACCGGTGCGGGCGCGTCACCGGACCGGTATGGAGGCCTTCTTGAGCAGGCTGGCGACGGTGTCGGTCGGCTGCGCACCCACGCTGAGCCAGTGCGTCACGCGGTCGCGCTTCACTACGAACTGCTTCCCTTCCTCCTTGGCGAGTGGGTCGTAGTGGCCGAGGATTTCGATGACCTTCCCGTCGCGCTTGGCTCGCGCGTCGGCGGCTACGATCCGGTAGAACGGCCTGTTCTTCCGGCCCGTCCGCTGCAATCTCAACCTTACTGCCACGCCTTCTCCTGTCTTCTGACGAACGCCCCCGGCGTGCCGTCGCTCAACGGCCGCGCTTCGGGCGGCGCTTCACCCTCTTGGATTTCTTGAGTCGCCGTTTAACCACGAGTCCCTTGCCGACGCCGGCGTGAGCGAGTTCGCGCATCATGCCGCTGTCGGCCAATTGCTTCATCATCTTCTTCATCTGGCGGAACTGTTTGAGGAGGCTGTTGACCTCCTGGGTATTCGTGCCGCTTCCGTCGGCGATCCGCCGCCGGCGGGAACTGTCTATGATATCCGGGTCCAGCCTCTCGGCGGGCGTCATCGAACGAATGATGGCCTCGATGCGCGGCAGTTCCTTTTCGGCCGACTTGAAATCCACGCCGCCCATGTTGGGGATCATCCCGAAGAGGTCGCTCAGACTGCCGAGGCGCTTGACCTGCTGGAGTTGCTGGAGGAAGTCCTCCAGGGTCAGGGTGCGCTTGCGGATCTTCTCCTCGAGACGCCTGGCCTGCTCGGCACTGACCTCGGCCTGCACCTTCTCCACGAAACTGACCACGTCCCCCATTCCGAGGATGCGGGAGGCCATCCTTTCGGGGTGGAACTCCTCGATAGCATCAAGTTTCTCGCCAATTCCGATGAACTTTATCGGTTTGCCGGTCGTGGCGCGAATGCTCAGGGCCGCGCCGCCGCGAGCATCCCCGTCGAGTTTTGTCAGTATGACGCCGTCTATCCCTAGCCTCTGATCGAACTCGGTGGCGCTGTTGACGGCATCCTGGCCGGTCATCGCGTCGCAGACCAGGAGTATCTCCTGCGGGCGGACCTCGTCGCGAATCTCGCACAGTTCCTGCATCAGGGCATCGTCAATGTGCAGACGACCCGCGGTGTCGAGAATGAGGATGTCGCAGTTCCGCTCCCTCGCCGCGTCGAGCGCCCGCTTGCAGATGCGTGGCGGGCGGCCGGAATCCTCCGCGTACACGGGGAGATCCAACTGACGTCCGATCACGCGCAACTGCTCGATGGCGGCGGGACGCTGGACGTCCGCTGCGACCAGCATCGGGGCGTGTCCCCGTTGCTCCAGATATCTGCCGAGTTTTCCCGCTGTCGTGGTCTTTCCCGAGCCCTGGAGTCCGCACAGCATGATGACGGTGGGTCCGTGTGCGGCCAGTTTAACCGTATGGTCGCCAGGTCCCATGAGCCGCACCAGTTCATCGTAAACGATCTTTACGATCTGCTGGCCGGGAGAGACGCTGCGGAGGACCTCCTGCCCGGTGGCGCGTTCGAGACAGGCGGTCGTGAAGTCCTTGACCACTTTGTAACTCACATCGGCCTCGAGCAGGGCGAGGCGGATCTCCCGCATCGCGTCGCGCGTGTTCTCTTCGGTGATCACGCCACGACCGCGCAGGCTCTTGAATATGCGTTCCAGGTTCTGGGTAAGGGACTCGAACATAACTCGTCCTGCGAGAGGGCAGGCCCGACACTGGAGCATCTTATTATACCGCCTTTACTAACATTATCAAGCGAGCAGTGAGTGGTCGTTGACCGGTCGGCGCAATGACGGGTACAATCAACCTCTCACAGGCTCCCTGGCGAAGGACCCGGGAGGATAATGCGGGATGGGGACCAGAAAGGTCTTGATAACCGGGGGGGCAGGGTTTCTCGGGATCAACCTTGCGCGCTTCCTGCTTGCGCGGGCTCACGAAGTGGCGACCCTGGACATCGCCCCGTTCGATTATCCCGATTGCCGCGGGCGGGTCCGCGAGTTCCGGGGGGATGTGCGCGACAGCGCGACAGTCGCTGCCGCCATCGAGGGGTGCGACTGCGTTGTTCACGCGGCTGCCGCTCTCCCGCGCTTCAAGAGGGAGGATATTTTCTCGACAGAGGTCGAGGGTACTCGCAACGTCCTCCGGGCTGCGCTGGACCATGGTGTGGAACGCGTCGTTCATATCTCCAGCACGGCAGTCTATGGGATACCGAAGAGACACCCCATCCGCGAGAGCGACCCTCTCGACGGAGTGGGGCCCTATGGCGAGGCCAAGGTCCTGGCGGAACAGGTCTGCCTGGAGTTTCGCGAGAAAGGCCTTTGCGTGACCATCCTCCGACCGAAATCGTTCGTCGGTCCGGAACGCCTCGGGGTCTTCGCGATGCTCTACGAGTGGGCGGCGGACGGCCGGAACTTCCCCGTGCTCGGCCGCGGCGACAACCGCTATCAATTGCTCGATGTGGAGGATCTCTGCGAGGCGATCTTGCTCTGTCTGGTCGCGGACAGGAAAGCGGCGAACGACACGTTCAACATCGGCGCCAGTGACTTCGGCACTGTGCGCGAGGATTACCAGGCAGTGCTGGACGCTGCCGGTCACGGGAAGCGGGTCGTGAGCCTGCCGGTCAGGCCTGCGATATGGGTTCTCCGCCTCCTCGAACGGCTTCGCCTGTCGCCCATCTATGAGTGGATATACGAGACGGCACATCGCGACTCGTTCGTGAGCATCGAGAAGGCTGAGCGGATACTGGGGTTTCGCCCGAAATATTCGAACCGCGACGCGCTGCTGAGGAACTTTCGCTGGTACATGGAGCATCGCGCCGATTTGCAGCGGGTGGTGGGCCTGACCCACCGGACGCCCTGGGCGCAGGGTGCGCTCGCGCTCGCCAAGCGGCTCTTTTGAGACATCCCATCGCTTTGACTCGCGGACCAACGTGTGGTATGAACATCGAGCGGGAACCTTCCGCCGCCGGACGAAGAGGACTCTTGATGCCCTGTGCCGTGCGCTTTCCGACCTGTTGCATGTTCGGCATCGCCTGCGTGGTCGTTGTGCTGGCGGGAGTGGCCCACGCTGCCGGCTCGCCGGCCAGGACGACTCTGCTGCTCTCCAACGGTAATGCTTTGACCGGGGAGGTGCTGCGAGAGCGCGCCGATGCTGTGATCGTGGACCTGGGTTTCACGGTCATCACGGTGCCGAGCGATCTGATCGTCGAGCGGCACGAGGCCACTGGCGAGTCACGCGCCGGCGTCGGAGAGGGCCAGGCGGAGGAAGGGCTCTATCATGTTGCGTCGCCCGGCAGCCTGCCGGAGCGCACCGTGAGGGAATTGAGCGCCGAACTGGGCGCTGCGGTGGTTCTCGTTGCCACCCCAGCCGGCGTCGGATCCGGTTTCGTCATACACGAGAACGGCTACGTCGTGACCAACTTTCATGTCGTCGCGGGCGAGCAGGAGATAAGCGTGACGGTGTTCCGCGACGACAACGGCTGGCAGGAGCGGGTGAAGTTGGAGAGGGCGAAGATAATCGCGATCAACCCGTGGTACGACCTCGCGCTCCTGAAGGTGAGCGTGCCAGAGTCCATGAAACTGAAGTACGTGTGCCTCGGTTCGAGCGAATCGGTCCGCGATGGCCAGAGCGTCTTCGCCATCGGCAACCCCCTCGGCCTGGAGCGCTCGGTGTCCGAGGGCATCGTCAGCGCGACGCGACGCAACCTCATGGGCCAGATATTCCTCCAGACGACCGCGCCGTTGAACCCGGGTAACTCCGGCGGCCCCCTCTTCAATCTCCGGGGTGAGGTTATCGGTGTGACCAACATGAAGGCGGGACCGATGACGGAGGGCATGAGCTTCGCTGTGCCCGTTGACACGCTCAAGTTTTTCCTCAGGAATCGCGACGTATTCGCGTTCGATAAGGACAACCCCAACACGGGGTATCATTACCTGCCTCCGCCGAGGCGAGCCAGCGTGGCACCTCGGACAACGGGGGCGCAAAGATGAGGGAAGCGATATGAGACAGACGCGCGCAGTCGCGATAGCGGCGGTGGGACTGGCCCTGCTTGCCGTGGCCACACTCGCCGCACCGCCGTTCGTCAAGGTCGCGCCGGAGGGAACGCTCTTCTTCCTCCACGTGCGAAATGTGCCGGCTCTGGTCGAGTCTCTCAAGACGCATGCCTCCTTCGCGGTATGGCAGGAGCCGTCGGTTCAGCAGTTTCTCGAAGCGCCGCTGGCGCGACTCAACGAGGAGATCCGGAAGGCTGAGGGCCGGGCCGGCGTCCGCCTGGAGGAACTGGCCGACATATTTCAAGGACAGGTCGCCCTGATCGTCACGGAAGGCGAGCCGGTGGGCGCGGCGTTGCTCGTCGAGGCGAAGGGCAAAGGCGAGCGGGCCATGGACGTGTTCGGCGCGCTCCTTGACCTGGCTGCCGAGAGGTCGCCGGAGTTCAGACTTCAGCGTGTGGAGGCCACGATCTCGGGGGCGCGGGCAGTGCGCCTGTTCGCAGCGGGTGCCGATGCCCCCGCCTTCGTTTACGCACTCGCCGGCGACACCTTCCTCGTGGGCGATGCAGGGTCGGTCGAGCGGATGATCGGATCTCTCCAGGCTACGCCCGAGCGGTCGCTGGAGAGCGTTCCTGCGTATCGTGATGGGCTCAACCGCGTCGGTGAGGACTCGGACGTGGTGGCGTTCGTCAACGTCGCCGGACTGGGCCGTCTGGCGCAGCGCCTCGACCGGAGTGGCCAGGCAGCGCCGATCCTTCTCGCGCTCGGCATCGAGGGACTGCCAGGCGCCACCCTCGGGGTGAAGGTGACTCCCGAGAGCACCGTCCAGCGCATCTTCATCCAATTGAGCGGGTCGCAGGGCCTGCCCCGGCTGTTGCGCATGGAGCCTGGCCCTCTCCATGAACCCAGCGATGTGCCTCCGGATGCCGCCACCTTCGCCGCCTACCGCGTTGATTTCGCGAGGCTCTACGATGAGATAATCGCAATTCTCGGGAACGTCGCTCCGCAGGCGGTGGCAGCGCTGGAGATGCAGGAGCAGCAGATCGCGCAGACGACCGGAAAAGCGTTCCATTTTCGCGATGACATCATAGGTGTCTTCGGTCCACGCGTGAGCATGTACAGCCGGTTCGAACCGCCTTACGACCCGATTCGTAGCCAGCAAACGGTGTTTGCCGTCGAAATCCGCAGCAGGGCGGCGTTCGAGGGGATCCTGAACATAGTCGGACAGACGGCACCGATGGCGCTGGCGTTCATGCAACCGGAGAACTATCTCGGCTGGCAGATGTATGTCTTTCGGGCGCCAACGCCCCCCAATGCGCCACCGACCACGCCTGATATGCCGACACCCGCCATTGCGGTGATGGAGGACAGGCTGCTGTTCTCTCCAAACTCGGAGGCCTTACGGGGGCACCTCCGGCGCCTGGGAAAGGAGGGCCAGTCGCTGGCAGATCTGCCCGATTACCAGAAGGCGATGCGCCGACTCCCGCCCGACCCGAAACTCATGGTATCGTTCGCGAACCCCCGTTATCAGGTCGAGATGTTCATCGAGATGCTCCGTTCGGGTGGCTCAGGGCCGCTCTCAAGCGCCCTCCGGCGTGATGCGGACATTGCCGCGTTCCTGGACCTCTTCGACCTCCAGCGGCTTCCGCCCGCGGCGGACGTGACAAAACACCTGCTTCCGGGTGCGGGTTGCGCTCTGGCGCTTCCCGACGGCATACTGATAGTGGCCGACCAGCCGGCTCGGCAGGAATGAGTGGAGGGAAAATCTGGATCCCGGACCCCCCGAGCGCCAGAAGGCGCGGGGAGCCGGTTTGCTTCCGGAGGGGCCCGGCGACTACTTGCATTTTGCGCAGGGGCCGGCCATAATTAGGTGCATCGGGCGGACAGAGCGGGCGTAGCTCAGTTGGTAGAGCACGACGTTGCCATCGTCGTTGTCGTGGGTTCGAGTCCCATCGCCCGCTCCATTTGCCGCGCCGGCCTCTCCATTCCGGGCCGTCCTCCGGCCGCCTGTCGCCCGGTCAGAAACCCCGATATCGGAGGAGCGGGTTTGGCGCATCCATCTAAGGAGATAATTCTTTGGCGGAGGTGACGATCCAGGACGTCGGGCCCTGCAAGAAGCACCTGAAGATAAAGGTGCCGCAGGCAGAGGTCCAAAAGAGGCTGGACGAGAACTACGAGCGACTCGCAGCGACGGCGCACGTCGACGGGTTCCGCAAGGGCCGCGTTCCACGGCGGCTCCTCGAGAAGCGGTTCGGCGAGGAGGTTCTCGAGGAGGTCAAGCAGGCCGTGCTCGCCGAGGCGTCGGAGCAGGCGCTGAAGGAACATGGTCTGAAGGTGCTCGGGACGCCTTCGTTCGACAACGTCGAGTTCGCGCCCGACAAGGATTGTGTCTTCGAGATCACCCTCGAGACCGAGCCGGAGTTCGAACTCGCCGAGTACAAGGGGATAACCCTCAGGCGCAAGCCGGTGCGCGTGACCGAGGCGGACATCGAGCGCGGGTTGGAGGAACTCCGCCGGCGGTACGGGCGGTTGAACACCATGCCGCCGGGCACGCCGGTGGCCGCGGAAGACCGGATCGTCTGCGACTGGGCCGTGGTTTGCGAGAACGAGACCATAGCGGCGGAAAAGGACTCCGGACTCGTCGTTCGCGGTCGGCAGTTTGGCGCCGTGGAGTTGGAGAAGGATATTGCGGAGGTCCTCGCCGGTGCTGTCGCAGGCGACACCCGATCCGTCGCGGGCCGCGTGCTCGACGACTACCCGGTAGAAAAGTGGCGCGGCAAGCCCTGCACGGTCTCGTTCACCGTGAAAGAGGTCCATCGGCCGGTTCTGCCCGAACTGAATGACGAGTTCGCGCGCAGGCTCGACTTCGACACCGTCGCAGATCTCAGGGCCAGTGTCGCCCGCAGGATCGAGCAGGCGATGTCGAGAGAAGTGGAGATGGACCTGGAGGACCAGCTGTACGACAGGCTCCTCGAGGCAATGCCGTTCGAACTTCCGGAGGGGGTGCTCAAGGCGGAGGCGCGCAGCATCCTCCGTCGTCAGCAGTTCCGCCTTCGGCTCCGTGGCATACCTGCGGAGGAGATCGAGAAACATCTCGATGTGCTACGCGATGCCTCCGAGGAGGCGGCCGCACGCAGGCTCAAGATACATTTCCTCCTCAACCGGATCGCGGACAAGGAAAAGATATTCGTCACCGAGAACGAGGTGGAGAACCGTATAGCGGCGCTGGCGAACAGTTACGGGGTGACGGCACAACGCATGAGACGGGAACTCGAACAGGAGGACGCGCTGAGCGAACTCCGGGCAGGCATGAGGGAGGAGAAGACGGTCGCGTTTCTCATGCGGCACGCCCACATAGAGGGCGAAGCGGCCCAGCCCGCGAATGCCGAGCCATCGCCAGCGGACGCGTTGCAGGAGAAGGGGGAAGGGGCATGAACATCGAGAAGATCCTGCGCCGCCGGGCCGAGATCGAGGAGGCGCGGGGGAGTCTGGTGCCCACGGTCATCGAGCGGACCGGCCGCGGCGAGCGGGCTTACGACATCTTCAGCCGCCTCCTCAAGGACAGGATCATCTTCATCGGCACCGTGATAGACGATATAGACGCCAACCTGATAGTGGCGCAGATGCTCTTCCTGCAGAACGAGAACCGCAACGCCGAGATAAGCCTCTACGTGAACTCGCTGGGCGGCTCGGTGACCGCGGGACTTGCGGTTTACGACACGATGCAGTTCGTTCAGTGCGATGTGGCGACCTACTGCATCGGTCAGGCGGTCAGCATGGGCGCGATACTCCTCGCCGCCGGCACCAAGGGCAAGCGCTATGCGCTTCCACATAGCCGGGTGATGCTCCATCAGCCCTGGGGCGGCCTGCAGGGCACCGCGGCCGATATACGAATACAGGCCGACGAGATGTTGCGTCTGAAGCACGAACTCAACCGGATACTCGTCCTCCACACAGGCCAGCCACTCGAGCGGATCGAATCGGACTCGGACCGCGATTTCTACATGAGCGCGGAGGAGGCCTTGAAGTACGGCATAGTTGACGAAGTTCTCACCGGCGCGAAGTCCCTTCGCAAGTGACGCGGCTCGCCCAGTGCCGCGCTCCGGCTTTTTGAGCGTCCTGCCATGGCATATCGTTACCGACGCCGCGACCCGTCCGACGATGCATGTTCATTCTGCGGCCGCACGGCCACGATGGTGCGCGGACTCGTCCGGGGCCCCGGCGACCTGTTCATCTGCGATGAGTGCGTTGACCGATGCCAGGAAGTGCTCCAGGCCGAGTTGCGGCGGCGCCGCGACCTCAAGCCGGCGGTACGGGTGGTGCCCCCGCCGGGCGACATCAAGAAGGCTCTCGACGAGTATGTGATCGGCCAGGAACGCGCCAAGAAGGTCCTCGCCGTCGCCGTTCACAATCATTACAAGCGCATCCTCCGCGAGGCGCGAGAGAACGAGGTCGAACTCGAAAAGTCGAACATACTCCTGATAGGCCCGACGGGTTGCGGAAAGACGCTCCTCGCCCGCACGCTCGCGCGGGCGCTCGACGTGCCCTTCGCCATCGCCGATGCCACGACGCTCACGGAAGCGGGATACGTCGGAGAGGACGTGGAGAACGTGATCCTCAAACTCCTCCAGTCTGCCGATATGGACGTTCAGCGCGCCCAGCAGGGCATCGTTTACATTGACGAGATAGACAAGATCGGCAAGACGTTCATGAACGTATCTATCACCCGGGACGTCTCGGGAGAGGGGGTCCAGCAGGCCCTTCTGAAGATGCTGGAGGGCACCATCGCCAACGTGCCGCCCAAGGGCGGTCGAAAGCACCCCGAGCAGGCGTACATTCCCGTTGACACCACGCACATACTGTTCATTTGCGGCGGGACGTTCAACGGCATTGAACAGATCGTGGCGAACCGCGTGGGCCGTCAGAACATCGGCTTCAACCCGCACGCCGAAGCGCGCGACAAGGAGCATAGCCTCGGCGAATTGCTGAACGAGGTCACAGAGGACGACCTCATCAGTTTCGGCATGATACCGGAATTCGTCGGTCGCCTTCCGATCACGGTTCCGCTCATGCCGCTCGACGAGAACGACCTCGTCCGGATCCTCACCGAGCCCAGGAACGCGCTCGTCCGCCAGTATCAGGAGTTCTTCCGTCTCGAGGGGGCGGATCTCCAGTTCACGCCAGCGGCGCTGAAGCTGATCGCTCAGAAGGCCCTCAAGAAAGGCACGGGAGCGCGTGCGCTCAGGGCGATATTCGAGGATATGCTCCTCGACGCGCTCTTTCACCTGCCAACGCTGACCGAGAAGGGCGTCTTCCTGGTGACGCCGGCGGTTGTCCGCGGCGAGAAGCCCCTCCTCAAGAGCCGCCTGAGAGCCAAGACGAGCGAGGCGAAAGCCGGCAAGGGCGCCGACGAGGAGAACGCAGCCTGAGGGCGCGCTAGCCGAAGAACCTGAATCGGAAAATGTGCCAGAGCGCCGCGATCCCGTCCTTCCAGGTTATCTTCTTCCCCTCCGCGTAATCGCGGCCATAGTACGAGATCGGAACCTCGTATACGCGGCAGCCGAGGCGTGCCACCTTGGCGGTCAGTTCCGGCTCGACCCCGAAGCGGTCGCTGCGGATCGTTATCTGCCGAAGGACGTCGCGGCGAAAGACCTTGTAGCACGTCTCCATGTCGGTCAGATTCAGGTTCGTCATCATGTTGCTGAGCAGCGTTACCAGCCAGTTCCCCGCGCGATGCCAGAAGAGATGCACTCGCTGTGGCCCGCCCAGGAAACGCGACCCATAAACCACGTCAGCATGGCCGTCGAGGATGGGCTTCAGTAGCCTTCCATAATCGTGGGGATCGTACTCCAGGTCGGCATCCTGGATGATCACGATGTCGCCCCGTACCTGGGCGAAGCCAGTGCGCAAGGCGGCGCCCTTGCCGCGGTTCCTGTCGTGGAAGAATACGCGGACCTCGGGGTCGTGGAGTGCCTGGAGCAACTCGCGGGTGCCATCGGTCGAGGCGTCGTCAACCACGATTATCTCTTTGCGGTATGGCGTTGCCTTCACGCGGCGCAGGATCTCCTCGATCGTGCGGCGCTCGTTGTAGGCGGGAATCACGACCGAGAGAAGGAAGTCGCGGGGCAATTCCACCTGAGCGTCGTCGGGAGTGTCGCGCATGGCGGGCAGGGCGCTCCTCTATTCCGAGTCGTAGCGAACGAGGGAGAAAACCTCGTATTGCCTCAACTTTTCGGTGCCCTTCAGGAACGCCAGGTCAATGAGGAAGCCGCAGCCCACGACCTTTCCTCCCGCCCGTTCGATGAGACGACAGGCGGCCGCAGCGGTGCCTCCGGTCGCGAGGAGGTCGTCAATGAATAACACGCGCTGGCCGGGTCGGATGGCGTCGGTGTGAATTTCTATGGCGTCCGTGCCGTATTCGAGCGAATATTCCTCTCGAATGGTCTGCGCGGGCAGTTTGCCAGGCTTGCGGGCGGGGACGAAGCCAGCGCGGAGTTTCAGCGCGACCGCGGCGCCGATTATGAATCCGCGTGACTCCACGCCCAGGACAAGTTCAGGCGCCTTCGCCTCGAACCGCGCCGCCAGACGCGACGCCGTCTCGTCCAGCGCCGCACCGTTCTTGATGAGCGTCGTGATGTCGCGGAAAACTATGCCCGGCTTCGGAAAGTCCGGCACGCTACGGATCATGCTCTTGAGGTCCATTGCCTTGCCTCCCAGCGCCATATCGTGTGTCGCGTCGGCTGCAAATCATACCGAGATCTGTCAGCCATTGCCAGACGATGGGCGACAGGATGGCACCGCGAGAAGGGACCACTGTGAAGGCAATCCACAGAAACCTTGTCACGTCGTGCCGGATTGAACTCCACTGAACCGCGCCTGATTCGCCTCCGCTGTTGACAACCGGATATCAATCTGATATACATAGGAATCGGATGACGCACTGATACATCTTATGCCCAAGTGATTTCATCTTCTGAATGATCCAGCAACAACTTCTTCGCAAACCAGCGGGCAGCGACCTCTACTGGACGATTCGCGACGCGATCGAGAAAGGCGAACTGAGGCCGGGAGACCGTCTCGCGGGTCTGCGAGAACTTCGCAGGCAATTTGGTATCGGGTATCGGACGGCGTGGCGTCAGGTGGAGCGTCTCGAAGCCGAGGGTTATGTCGTGTGCCGCCAGGGCGCCGGTACCTATGTTCGCGCGTCGCCAGGTGAAGCCCGGAGTTCCGCGAACCTGCAGATTCAGGTGGTCCTCACGATACCGGAGGAGAGCCAACGGTTCCTTCGACCGCTCGTGGAGGGGATAAGGGAAGAACACCGACGCCTCCTTGGTGGTGAGTGCGTCACAATCGAGGCGGGGAGCGAGGAGGCGCGGGCCGCGATAGAGAAGGCTGTGGCGGACGTTTACATCTGGGTTTACCCGGACATGCCCCAGACTCCTCAGGTGCCCGGAGCCCCAGTGGTGTTCGTTGCTCAGGATGCCGAGGTCACCTGCGCGACCGAGAGGGGATACGACGTCGTGGCGGCGGACTCCAGACAGGGCGGCGCGATCGCGGGCGAATATCTGCGCAACGCTGGTTGCGAGCGCGTCGTGATCGTGGGGTCCAAGGCACGCGACCCCCGGCAGATCGGGCAGTGCGCCAGGCTGCGCCGCATAGGCTTCGAAGTGGGGTGGGGCCGGCCTGTGCCGGACAGCGACGTGGTGATCGCAGAGGGCTACACGCCAATGTGCGGGGTGGAGGTGACGCCGCAAATACTATCCCGGGAGCCCCGGCCCGACGCGGTATTCGCGACCAGCGACGAACTTGCGGAAGGGGTTTGCCACGCGCTAGTGGCGCATGGCCTCGTTCCGGGGAAGGACCTCAGGGTCGTCGGATTCGACGGTCAGCCGAGGCGATTCTCGCGAAATCTGCGTCTTACCACGGTCGAGGTACCTATGCGTGAACTGGGGCGAGAGGCAGTCCGCATGGCGATAAGGAGAGCCGAAAATCCACGCGGGGAAGCGAGGAGGCTCAACCTCGCGTGCACGCTGCGGCGCGGGGATTCGGCCTGACGACAGGACCAGTTCGAGGGAGGAACCGGCATGCCATACGCGAGTGTTATGGAGGACGTGAGGCGCGCCGTCCGGGGGGAGCGTCCGCGGAGGATGCCGTTCTTCGCCCTCAGCGAGGAGATGGACGTCCGCGTCGCCGGCGAGGTGTATGAACGATACTGCACCGACAGCAGCGTCATCGAGAAGGTCCAGTCCCTCGCCGTGGAGCGTTTTGGCTACGACTGGACGTGGCTTCAGATAGACGATTGCATAATCTACGAGATACTCGGCGTCGGCGTGGTTGGAGAGGGGAACATCCTGCGCGCAACGAAGGACTATTTGCCCGCGACTCGCACGACACTCAACCGTCTGCCCACGGTAGACGTGCGCAGGGATGGTCGGTGTCCCGTGCTTCTCGATGCGATAAAGCGGATGAAGGATCGCTATGGGGAGAGCCTCGTGGTCGTCGGGCGGACCGAGGCGCCGTTCACGTCGGTCACCCTGACATATGGAATGGAGCCCACGAGCATGCTGATATACGAGGATCCGGACCTCTTGCGCGACACGATGAGGTACTTCGTGGACCTCCAGATCGAGTTCGGGAACGCGCAGTTCGAGGCCGGTGCCGATATACTCTGGTACGGCGACTGCAACGCGTCGGGGCATCTCGTGAGTCTCAAGACTTACCAGGACCTTGCGCTGGAGCCGATGAAGGAAGTTGTCAAGGGGTACCGCGGTCGCGGACTGACGATACTGCACGCCAGCGAGGAGAACCCCAGATACGTTGACCTCATGGCGAGGAGCGGCGTCGAGATACTCAGCGTCGGGCCGGGTGCCGACCTCGCAGCCTGCCACGATGTCATCGCCGGGCGCTGCGCTCTGATCGGCAACGTTGATCCCATAGGCCAACTGATGAGAGGGACGCCCGCATCGGTGAGTGCGCACGTGGAGAACATCCTGAGGAATGTCTCGGTCCGGGGCGGGCACCTCATCAACTCTGGCGAGATGGTTCCCCGCGATACTCCGGAGGATAACATGATGGCATTTGGCGAGACGGTTCGGAAAATCTGGCCTGCGCTTACGCGCGAGTGAAACGGCGGCTGCGCCGGTGTGTGCGCGCTGCGCCCTTATATAAAGGAGTCGGATCATGGCTAAGGCGAAGAAGGTCAAGAAACTGGAGAAGTACACCGGCTCGGAGTCCGAGGGCGGGATCACCTCCTCGTACGAGATGGCCGACGGCGTCAAGTTGAAGGTGCCGTATTCATTCTTCGGCTCCATCTACGACAAGGAGGAGCGCCGGATGGCCCTCCAGGCGATGAAACAGGACTCCCTCACGATGGGGCCGCAGGTCAAACTCTTCCAGAAGGAGTTCGCCGAAAAGCACGGCGTGAAACACGCGTTTGCCGTCTCCAACTGCACCACCGGCATGCACCTCTGCACGCAACTCTTCGGGCTGAAGAAAGGGGACGAGGTCATCGTCACCCCGAACACGTTCATCGCGACGAGCCTGGTCCTCCTCAAGGAAGGGGTCACTCCCGTCTATGCCGACATAGATCCCCGCACCTACAACATAGACCCGAACGAGGTCGCCAAGAAGATCACCAAGAAGACCAGGGCCATATACGTCGTCCACTACGGCGGTCTGATGTGCGACATGGATCCGATCATGGCCCTCGCGAAGAAGCACAATCTCTACGTTCTCGAGGATTGCGCTCACGCACACAACGCCGAGTACAAGGGCCGGAAGGCCGGCTCCATCGGCGACGTCGGCGTCTTCAGTTTCCATTCCCTCAAGAACATGACGACGCTCGGCGAGGGCGGGATGATCACCACGAACCACGACGAGTGGGTGAAGGACATCGAGGCCCTGCGTTGCATGAACCTCGACCAGTGGCCTGCCGACCAGAAGCGCTTTGTCTTCGGACCGCACGTCCTGGAAAAGAAGACAAAATACGACTACTGGATCCCGTCGCACTTCGACGTCTCCGATGTCCGCGGCCACTGGGGCAACAACTACCGCATGAACGAGATACAGGCCGCCGTGGGCCGCGCGCAGGTCAAGAAACTCGACATGCTCACGGAGAAGCGCCGGGAGATAGGGCACGCCATCACCGCCGGCATATCCGGCATCCCCGGCATAACGCCGGTTTACGAGCCAGACTACGCCAAGCACGTATTTCACCTTTACACCGTCTGCGTTGAGGAGGAGGAACTCGGCTGCGGGCGGGACGACTTCCTCCGCATCCTGTACGTCGAGGAGGGCATCCAGGGCATCCTCCACTATCAGCCCACCTATCACTTCACCGGCGTGAAGAAACTCGGCATCAAGGGGGACTGCCCGAACGCGGAGAAGTTCTTCTACAAGCGCGAGTTCAACCTTCCGATGCACCCGCGTCTCACGAAGAAGCAGGTCCAGATGATAATTGACGGGATTCGTCGCGCGGCCGATAAGGCCCGGAAGGGGCATCGCATCACCGGCTGAAGGGTTCCGAACCGTCGGGCCGGAGGACCGTACAGGTCCTCCGGCCCACAATGTGTCCCGGGATCGCGCGGCCGGTTTCTACAGATCCACGACGGTTGCGCCAGCGACAGCCTTTTCCGCCGCCAGGGCCACGCGCATGGTCTCGCGCGCTGAAGGCCCGTCGGCCACTATCGGCGCCCCCTCCCGTATCGCGCGTATGAACGCCTCGTGTTCCGCCCTGAAACCGGGATGCCATGGTCCATCAGCGGAGAGGTCATATTTCCGGATCACGCGCTCGTCGCTCGTGCGGCTGTACTGCTCGAGGCGGTAGTCCTCCAGGTACCCGATCAGGCGTCCCCTGTCGCCGACCACGTCAACCGTCAACTGGCTCCCCCGCTCGGCGAAGAGGCACATGATGAGAGCGGCTCGCACGCCGCCGTCGTACTCCACCGCGACAATGCAGTGGTCTATGAGCGGCGAATCCTTGTTGACATTGTTCCCCCCTGTTCCGAGAACCCGGCGCGGACGGGCATCGGCAAACCAGTTGAAAAGGTCGAAGAAATGGGAATTCTTCTCGAGCATGACACCCCCCGTCTTCTCCGTCTGACGCCATCCAGGGAGGAGCGGGAAGCGGAATTCCAGGATGCTCATCATCTGCACCTTCCCGATGACGCCACTGGCGATCAGGGAGCGCATATCGCTCGTGAGTCTCGCATATCGGAGTTCGTGTCCGACCTGGAGGAGTTTGCCGCTTCTCCGCTGCGCCGCGATAATCTCGTCGCACTCCTCCAGCGTGATGCCCAGGGGCTTCTCGCAGAAGACGTGTTTTCCCGCCCGGAATGCCGCGATGCACTGCTCGGCGTGGAACCGATTCGGCGTAGCCACGACCACCGCCTCGACCTCGGGGTCCGCGATGATCTCTTGCGCCGAACGATAGAAGCGCGCGTCACCCAGTTCGATCGTGGGCGACACGATGTCGGCAACGGCCACTATCCTCGCCTGCGGCAGAGAGCGCAACGCCGGGATGTGCCCTTTACTGGAGACCTGGCCGAGGCCTATCACCCCATATCTCACCGGTTCCACGAGAGTCGCCTCCTGTCTCGCCGCCCCCGACGGTGTTTCCGAAATACCAGCGCCACTCCCCGTGACGCCGGAATTAGTTTCAGATGGAAGAAATTGTACCGGGCATCTCCGCCGAATGCAACAGCGCCGTCGGCATGCCGGGTGATCCGGGGTGTCGCGAGCCGTTGTCCCCGCCGTGGAACTGGTGCGCCGCGGGCAACAAGGCCGCGGTGCGGCACGACCTGATGTCCGCAACGGCTGCGATTTCCGGCCGTCCCCGGGTCTCGCGTCGCTATTCGCGCTGGAGGATGGTCAAGGTGACGGGCCATGCGCCAGGGGCGATGTGGATGGGGCCGAGCGAACCCGAGGGTCCGGGCTCGGCCACGTTCCAGGGCACCGCATCCTCTGGCTGGTCCTGCGCGACGGCGCGCCACCGAGCGCCCTTGCGGGTGTCGAATGGGCCGGGTGCGACCTGCACGGAAACCGGACCCGTGCCGTTCAGGACGAGCGTTATCCCGGTCGCGTCATACCGTGTGCATATCACGTTGGTGACTCCCTCTGCGTGGAGCGTGACCGGTATGCGCTTGACCACGGCGGTCTCCCTCTCGCCGAGGGCGACCCGGGTGCGGACCCCATCCTGGTCCACGGTCGTCAGGAACTCGTGGCGTATCGGATATCCGCGCCCGTCATACCGGTGCACGAAGTGAAGGTCGGCGCTGTCGCGCCATCCGTAAATGCCGGAGTGCGTCGTTATCAGGCGCTCCTTCCCCCTCACCAGTCCGCTGCGTATCTCCTCGACGGTGATGGGGTACATCTGTTGGGGGACCGAAGGATAGGTGACGTTCTTCTCCCCGTAATACATGTAAAGGTTGCCCCACGCGAGTTTGGCGAGGACGTCGTCGTAGATGTCGCGCTCTGCGGTGATCGCGGCGGGGTTGCCCATCGTGATCGGGGTCTGGGCGAGGTGGACGTCGGGCCCCTCGGTTATCTCCTTGTCGGTGATCATACGCAAGCGGCCCATGGTGCGGGTGATGACGGCGTTGTTGGCGATGACCGTTCCCCCCTTCGCGTTCATCTTCTCGACGAACGCGACGAGTGCCGGCTGGGAGAGCAGCAGGACGGAGCCTCTCTTCCGAACGATGGTCTTCGTCTTCGGATCTATCTCCGCGGTGTGTCCGTCCCACCGGTCGTAAGTATATTCTCCGCCGTATGCCCACATGAACCCGTCCATGAACACGCCCTTGCAGCCCATCTCGTCAACCATCACGTCAATGCTCTTCAGCAGCGCCTTCCCGAAACTGTTGTCGAGGGTCGGGTAATATATCCACCAGCGCCAGCCCTCCTCGACACGTTCCTTCTTGATGTAGTGGTAGGAACCGTACTCGTACGGATAGACGGCCTGCGTCCCGTCCGCCTGGATAACCCGCGAGTCCGGGAAAATCCGCTCTGGCCTGTTCGTCGCGTACAAGCTGTGGGCCACGTGGAACATGGGTATCGCCTCGGGCCAGACCTTGCGTATCCCCAGCATCTGTCTGGTGACGAGTTCCTTCTCCTTGGGATATTCCATGAACTCTATGCCCTCGAGGCTTATCGTGGGGTCGTCCGCGCAGAATGAAAGGCCAGGAGAGATGACGTACCTGGCATTGCGGATCTCGAGGTATTCGCGCGGGGGCACGTCGCGCCGACCGGGCAGCGCGAAGCCCCCCTCGACCGTCACGAAGTTCCGGCCCTCGTCGCGGCGCACGGCGTTGACGAGGTCATAGTAATTCCCGGTTTCATTGACGTAGACTGCCCACTCGAGCGTGTACGTCGCTCCGGCATCGAGCGCGAACTCGCTGGTGCCGATCGCTGCCCCATCCGTGTCGAATCTGCCAGCCGACTGCACGATGAAGACGTCGTCGAGTGCGACGAGCCCGACCCCACAATTCTCGAGCCTCAGGAAGACCGTGGGATTGGTCTTGATGGATCTGCGGGGCGAAGGCGGAAGTGCGCGGGCACCTGCAAGCCAGCCCTCGATGACCTTCCTCTCACCCGTGCGGACGGAGTGCGCGATGAGCACCCCCAGGGGTTCAGCGGTCTTGTTCGTTATCGAGTCTCGCACGACTACCCGTCCGGGCAATGCCTCCACCGATCGCTCGATGCGATAATATCGGCCCTCGCCCACGACCCCCTGGCTGTCGCCGGTCCGCCGCATCGTGACCTTCCAGTCCCGCTCAGCCTCGCGCGGGGGTGTACCCACTGCGAAGGCGTTTTCCCCTCCCTGGGGGAAGGAGAATGCTGATTCGACCGTGATGAGCCCGGCCGGCGTCGTCACACGAAAGCCGCCCAGTTTGGAGAGCTTGAAACCGGGCCGCTGCAACGGTCGCTCCGGCTCGGGCGGCCCCACGCGGTCCTCGGCAGGCGACGGCACCGAGGGGGGCGATGGCGGAAACCTGAAGGTCGTCTTCGATTCCGTTCGGGTATCGCCAGCGGCGTAAACGAGTGCGATAGCGTAGTCGTCCGCCGCGAGGTCGCCGAGGGGGACTGTCACATCCATCTGGCCGGAGTCCGGCAGGGCAGGGATCGGGCCGCTCCGGACGACCTTCCCGTCGGACGAGCGTATCTCCCACGAGAGCGTCGAGCCCTCCGCGAACGGCATCACCCCTCGCAGGTCCACCTCCAGTAGCATCTGGTTTCTGTCGAACCGCTCGTAAGGTCTCATCGAGATGCGGCCGAACCACGAGGTGTCTTTGCCGAAGCGCCCTGCCGACCGCTTGTACTGATCGAGGATCTCGCTGCCGGTCAGCGCGCAGTCGTAGAGGCGAACCTCGTATATCACTCCGTGGAACGACTGACCGGGCGAACTGACAGTGAACGGCCGCGCGGGCACGTCCGGATCCCGCGCGTCGAAAGACACATCCGCCTGGCCGTCCACGTAAAGCGTCACCTTGCCAGCACGGCGGACGAACGCGAGGTGATACGTTCGTCCGTTATCGAGCGTGGCGCGGGAAAAGGCGTACTGGCTTGCGCCGCCCTGGCTGAACCGGCAGCAGACCTTCGCGGCAGCACCATCCACACGCAGCATGAAACCGCCTTTCCTGTACTCCTCGCAATCCACGACGTACCAGTTCGTGTTGCCGTTGGGAAACGGCGAGGCATTCAGTTTCACCCAGGCCGTGACCGTGACGTCGCCACGCGGGATGCTGTCGAGGGGGATCGCCGATTCGACGTAATCGCCGGAGCCATCGAACTCGAGACCGGGCCCGGCATCGGTTCGCGTCCAGCCAGCACCCACGATCTTCCCGTCGTAGCCGTGGCCGCTCGCGTCCTTCACGTCCGACCCGCGGCCAGCATCGAACGTGTAAAGGATCAGTGGCTCGCGCGCCTGTGCCCAGCCCAGCGTCGCCGTCAAGCAGAGGCCCCAGACCGTCACGATCAGATTTCTCATGGCTCTTCTCCAACCTTGTCCATGAACCAGGAGGGATGCCAATTCACACCCCGTCCAGCACGGAAACGCTCGTTGTGAACCGGAAGCCGCAACTCGAGCATAACTTACCAGTCCCCGCGGCCCTGTCAAGGATGGCTCCTGGCATCCGGAGATTTGCCCTGGCGCGAGTCGGCGAGAGGCCCGGCCACGCTGCGTTCGCAGCCTGTTGCATTCGAAGGATTTCAGGGATACGATGCAAATTGTATCGGGGAGGAGAAATGGCGAGCATTGCAGGACAGCGACGAGACGACAACGAACGCCTTGCCATCGAGGGAGGCAGACCCGCGGTGTCGAGGCTCAGCCCCCAGCCGAGCAAGTTGGGACCGGCCGAACTCTGCGCTCTCGTGGATCTCTGGCGCATGCGTCCCGCGACGCGAAGGGCTATTCACCGTCTGATCCGCTCCGATTCCTCGCTACGCGGCCCCCATCTGTTTCGGTATTACGGTCCCGGACCGGGACAGGTGGAGCGGGCGGAAAAATACTTCGCCCGGATGATCGGAGTCAGGCACGCCCTCGGCATGAACTCGTGCACTTCGGCGCTGATAGCAGCGCTCAGGGCGCTCGGGATCGGCGCCGGTGATGAGGTCATCGTCCCTGCCTACACTTTCTTCGCGACACCTGCCAGCGTCGTTGTCTGCAACGCGATCCCGGTCATCTGCGAGGTGGATGATTCGCTCGGCCTGGACCCTGATGCAGCCGAGAGGCTGATAACGCGGCGCACGCGGGCCATCCTTCCGGTTCATATGCGCGGTGCGCCCGCCGCCATGGATGCCATAATGGACCTCGCGAACCGCAAGGGTCTTCCGGTCGTCGAGGACGTGGCCCAGGCCTGCGGCGGGTCGTTCAGGGGCAGGAGGCTCGGTGCCATCGGCACTATCGGCTGTTTCAGTTTCGATTACGCCAAACTCGCGGTCTCGGGCGAGGGCGGATTCCTGACGACCGACGACGACTATCTCTTCATGCGGGCCCAGAGCTGGCACGACACTGCCGCGTGCTGGCGTCCAGATCGTTATGGGCCCGAGCGCGTCCGCGGAGAACTCTTCTGCGGCGAGAATTACCGGATGAGCGAACTCCAGGGGGCCGTGGCGCTCGTGCAGATGCAGAAACTGGACGGGCTCATACGCAGGTTACGCCGGAATAACGAGAAGATTCGCCAGGCTATCGAGGACTTTCCCGGCGTCGCGTTTCGCCGTATCCCTGACCCATCCGGTGACGTGGGGAACTACCTCATCTTCTTTGTGCCCACGGCACGCATCAAGAGTCGCATTGTCGCCGCACTGCGCGCGGAAGGCGTACCCGCCGCCGGTCCCTATAGCCCGGAGCAACGCGATTGGCACGTGTATGCCCACTGGGACCATATCCTGCGACGGAGTGCGGTGGCGCGCGACGGGCTGCCCTGGAGCGCCGTCCCGCGCGACGAATTGCCCAGGTATTCCAGGAGAATGTGTCCCCGCACGCTGAACCTCCTCGGCAGGGCCGTGTCCGTCGCGGTCAGCCCTCATTACTCCGCTGCCGATTGTCGCGCCATCGCCCGCGCCATCAACAAGGTCCTCCGGCGTTACCTTTCCTCATCGGCTGCGGGGATGCCTTGAAAGCAGCGCTCGCGTCGGTTATGCTCCAACAGGAGATAAAGGAAAGTTTACCTGTCCGGGGAGAAAGTGGGGGGACGAGCAATGTCAGAGAAGATAGGCACCGCAGCAGGCAAGGTCTGGCATTATCTGAAGCAGAACGGCGCCGCAACGGCCTCCGCCATCAGCAAGGGCATCGGCGAGGACACGGCCACCACGCACCAGGCGATCGGCTGGCTTGCCCGAGAGGACAAGTTGATCGTTGACAGGTCCAGCCGGAACGTGCGTTACGCGCTCAAGGAGTGATGCCTCGTGCGCGCGCGAGGGCACGGAGGTCGTGGCTTCAGGGAAGCACCAGACGACTGCCAGTGACCACGCGCTGGACGGTGTGCACGCTCGACGCGAGGAGATTCTCGAAGGTCGAGCCTGTGCAATGAGCGGGCGCGGTCAGCCGTACATCGAGTTCCCTCATGGCCTCCAGCGTGCGCTCCAGCCGGTCCCGCGAGGCGGCGAGGAGATGCATCCCCCCGATGACAGCGTCCACTTGCTCGACGCCGGCCAGGCGCGCAGCGTAGCGAAGTGTGTTGACTATACCCGCGTGCGCGCATCCCGATACCACGCATAGGCCGGCAGCGGTCGTGAAAAACAGCGATTGGTCATCGGTCAGGTCATCCAGATATTTCCCCTGTCGGTCTTTCACGAACGGGCCGCCGACATCCTCGAAATCCGTGAGGCGCGGCACTGGACCGGTCGCAAAGAGACCGGGGATTATCTCCGTGGGGACTGTTACAGCGCAGAATCGCGGGCCCAGGTTGCGCAGAGCGACCAGCGCCGATCGAGGCAGACCGATGTCTCGGCATGTTCCCTTCTCTTTCTTGAGGTGCGTGCTGAGCACGTCGGGGTGCGCGGCCAGGATCGCTCCTGGCGCGGCTCTCAGCGCGTCCTCTGCGCCCCCGCCGTGATCGTAGTGGCCGTGGCTCAGGACGATCGCTTCCGCCCTGGACAGGTCCACGCCGAGTCGGGCAGCGTTGCGGAGAAAGGCATCGCTTCTGCCCGTGTCGAAGAGCACGCCGCGCCCGTCGAGGTCCAGCCACAAAGAGAGTCCGTGCTCAGCGACGAGGCCCGGTGCGCCCGCGCGATCCTCGACGAGGAAAGTTATTTCCGCCCCCTCGAAGACGCGAAGTCTGCCGATCAGTGGTCGCAAGGATTGTCGCCCGTGACAAGGTGGCCGCGAAGGTAATCTTCCACCAGGTCGCGCGGGGACTTGGCGGGTGCACCCGTGACGACCTCTATCCCCGCGGCGGCGAAAAGGTCCTGAGCGCGGCGCCCCATGCCGCCTGCTATCACCAGCGTCACGCCCCGTTCCGCCAGCCAGCGCGGGAGCAGCCCCGGCTGATGGGCGGGCGCCGCGAGGGTCTCGCTCCGGAGTATCTCCTTGCGTTCCAGGTCCACGTCGAAGACCTCGAACGAACCCGAGTGTCCGAAATGCGTCGCGAGGCGCCCGTTGCTCGTGGGGATTGCTATGCGCATATTATTCTCTCCCTTTCGTCAATCGAAATGGTGCCCGCACGTCATCGGCAAAGGAAACCCGATACGGTCCGCCAGGTGCGTTCGATTTCGCGCGAGACGGTGGAGTGGCGGTCCAGTTCGACCGGAGCAAGGCCGGCGATCTGCGCCCGGACGAAGGCCGTTGGGTCATATGGCACCTCGCCCGCCACCCACAGTCTTGCCGCGGCCGCCTCGTTGCGTATCGCCTCTGACACCTCCCTGTTGAGGTCGCACTTGTTTATGCAGATCATGGCCGGGATCTCGAAGTGCGCTGCCAGACCCGCAGCACGTTTCATGTCGTGAAGCCCTGACGCCGTCGGCTCCGTGACTATGAGGACGAGCGATGCACCGGAGACGGAGGCGATGACGGGACATGCGATGCCGGGCGGGCCGTCAACGATCACGAAGTCCGCTCCACGTTCCTTTGCCAGTTGCGAGGCCTGCCGGCGCACCTGTGTCACCAGTTTCCCGGAATTCTCCGCCGCCGGGCGCAAACAGGCGTGAACCATGGGCCCGTAGCGCGTCTCGGATACGAACCACTCTCCGCTCGTCCTCGGGCGCAATTCGATCGCCGCCACAGGGCATGCGCGCACGCACACCCCGCAACCCTCGCAGGCGAAGGGATCAACCGCATATTCCTCTCCGGCCGGGCCGTCGCGTTTCACGATGGCCTCGTACCGGCACTTTGCGGCGCACAGTCCGCAGCGCGTGCAGGACTCCGAGTGGATCACCGCCTCGTGCCCGCCGCTGAACGGCTCCCTTCTCTTCACTTCCGGGGCCAGGATGAGGTGAAGGTCTGCGGCATCCACGTCGCAGTCAGCGAGGACGTTGCCCGGCGCGAGGGCTGCGAAGGACGCGACCATGCTCGTCTTGCCCGTTCCGCCCTTGCCGCTGATGACGACGATTTCCTTCATTGCGATCGGGACCTCAGTTCGGCGCTGCAACCGTTGCAAGGATCCTCTCCATCGTCTCCATCAGAGTCTTCCGCATCCCGGGTATGGCCTCCACCGCAGGCTCCCCTCTGGAGCAGGCCTCCGCAACGCGGCGGCTCTCCGGAATCTCCACGACGATGTCGAGCCCCTGGGTTGCACAGTACTCGCGAACGCGTTCGTCGCCGATGTCGGCCCTGTTGATGGCCACGCCAAATCTCAGGCCCATCGTCCTGACCGTTTCCACCGCGAGTTTCAAATCGTGCAGACCGAACGGCGTCGGTTCCGTCACCAGCAACACGTAGTCGCAGCCACGGACGGTCGCGACCATGGGACATCCTGTGCCGGGAGGGGAATCGAGGATGTTCAGGCGGTCCGGTGTCGCATGGGCCTTGACTGCTCTGATGAGTGGCACTGCAAGCGCCTCGCCCACTCGCAGGCGGCCGGTGACGCACTCGATGGGACCCGCATCTCCGATCTCGAGTTGCCCGACGCTTCGCGTTCCTTCCTTTATTGCACCGGTGGGGCAGACGTCGGCGCACGCGCCGCACCCATGGCACAATTCGGGAAAAACGAGCGCCCCACCTGCGACTGCGGCGATAGCATTGAACGCGCAGACTTCCGCGCACCGGCCGCAGCCGTCGCACCGGCCCGCGTCCACCATGGGGACCGGAACCCCCAGCCTCTCGGTGCACCGCAGCCGAGGCTTCAGGAAGATGTGGCAGTTCGGCTCCTCCACGTCGCAATCGAGCAGCCGGACCGGCCGGTCGGCGATGAGTGCCAGATTCACCGCCAGTGTTGTCTTGCCTGTTCCGCCTTTGCCAGAGGCGATCGCGATTTTCGGCGGTGCCTTTTCCGATGTCCGGTTCACATCCGCCTCATGGCGCTGCCGCAATCAGGACACCGCACGCTGGAACAGGGCACGCCTCGCTGGTGGGGGACGGTCTTGCCGCACACCGGGCAGACGCATTGGCCACCTGCTCCAGCGCCCCTGCCGCGTCCCCGACCCTGGCCGCCGAATCCGCGGCCTCCCACAGGCGGACCCGAGCCATCTCCTCGAGGCATCGCACGCTCCTTCAGAAAAAAGTTCCCCGGGTTTCGCGGTGGAGCCCGCATCCCGGAATCGAGTCAGGGCCTGCGTTCCGCCTTTGGCCCCGCTCATTTATGTGTGGTGCACAATTTATCCTGTGGCGCTCCTGGAGCCCGCACCACACACGCTGGCGATCGGGATGCTTTCGAATTATTCCACTGCGCATTACCCGAAACCGAAAAAAGAGCGCGGCCCAGGTGTCGGGCAGAGCCCGACACCCGGGGCCGACGACCTCTCACTCCTCCTTATCCGACTTCTCGAGTTCAGCGACGCGCTTCTGAATGTCAGAGAGGCACTCCTGGAAGAACTCTGCCTGCTGTTTCAATGCTTTGAGTTCGTCCTCCCTGCTCGGCGCTGTGGCGAGTGGACTCCAGGGCGTGCTCCCCCACCAGGGGTAGGCTGCGCGCGCCCACCCGGGAAGTCCGGTGGCGTAGTACCAGTGACGCCATCCCCTGCCGCGGCCCCAGAAGCCGCGTCCGGCACCCCAGCGCCAGAAGCCGCGTCCCGGAATCGGATTCATGTATCCCGGCACGGGATAGCCCGCGCAGAATCCTGCTGCGCGACCAGTCATTGGCCCCATCCCGAAGGGCCCCGTTCCGTCACCACCTGGCATAGTCTCATCCTCCTTTCTACGTCCAGTGTGACCCGACATCAGGCCCGCTGGCCTCGACCAGCGAGCCGGTTCCGAAAGCCTTCAACACATCTCTGACTGTACCCTGCGCCCCCGTGTAGACGCGAATACCCGCTGCGCGCAGAACGCGAAACGCCTTGGGACCGCAGTGGCCGGTGCAAAGGGCCTTGACGCCCCGGCTGGCCAGCGTCTGCGCCGCCTGGATTCCCGCCCCCTGCTGCGCGTTCGCGTTCTGATCGTTGGGAACGAACTCGACCGCGCCAGTCTCCGTTTCCGCGATCGCGAACCAGTCAGCCCTGCCGAACCGCTCATCAACGGCACTGTCGAGGCTCGGCGCCTCCGCTGTTATGGCGACCTTCACTTTATTCTCCTCCGAATCTGCCCGGACGGGCGACGCCCGGCGGCCCGCACCAGCCCGCCCTGGCGCGGCGTCGGCCGCAGCAACCAGGCATCGCGAAACGTGCGTCCTTCTCCAACTGACCGGAAAGGAACGCTCGCAGGGCTTCCTCCGCATCTCCCACGACCCACGGGACCACCTCGATGCCGCGCGCCACGATCAGCATCTCCAGTGGTCGCGATATCGCGCCACAAATCAGGACGTCGCACCCCGTCTCGGCGAGGCGTGCGGCGCGGAGCGGCGGGAAGGTGGCCTCCAGAAACGCCTCCGCCCGCCTCGCAACCGTGCCACGTTCGACGTCGAACAGCGCCAGCGTGCGCGCGACGTCAAAGAGTGGTGATACCCGCGTTCCATTTACTGCAACCGCGATCCGCATTTAGTTCTCCTGCCTTGCTCTCTAGCGCACGCCGTGCCAAAACCGAAGAATCGGATATCCCACCGTATCACATGACATATCAAGGCCTTGCTTACAGGGCGGATTTCTGGGGTGCGATGCCTGTCCCGTGCATTATGCAACGTGGCGCTGTGGCAGGTTGCAGAGTGCAACAGCACGGGGGCCAGGGAAGATGCGGTTAGTCCTGTGCGCCGTACCTCTTCAGTTTCCGCCAGAGCGTCGTCCTGTGAATGCCCAGTTCGCTCGCCGCTGCTGCAACGCTGCCGCCATGGCGCTTCAGCGCATCGAGGATACGTGCCCGTTCGACCTCGGCGAGCGTGCCGGATGTGGGCAGTGCGGGCGGCTGACCTTCGCGACGGAAATCGGGGGGCAGGTGCTCTGGCAGGATCCTGTCACCGGTGCAAAGCACGAAGGCATGTTCCAGGGCGTTCTCGAGTTGTCGGACGTTGCCGGGGTACTCATGCTGCATCAGGATTCGCATCGCTTCCTCCGACAGGCCCCGGATGTCGCGCCCGTTCAGGCGGTTGAAGCGCTGTATGAAGTGCTCCACCAGAAGAGGTATGTCCTCGCGCCTCTCCCGCAGCGGAGGAAGTTTCAGCGTAACGACGTTCAGGCGGTAGTAGAGGTCCTCGCGGAACGCGCCCTGCTCGACGAGCGACTTGAGGTCCTTGTTGGTGGCGGCGATCACGCGCACATCTGCTTTCACCGGCTTTGTGGCGCCGAGGGGCTCGTACTCCTTTTCCTGGATGACGCGGAGCAACTGTGCCTGCATGGCCGGGGAGATATCCCCTATCTCGTCGAGGAATATCGTGCCGCCCTCGGCGCGGGCAAAGCGGCCGGGCTTGTCGCGACGGGCGTCGGTGAACGCACCGGCCACGTAGCCGAAGAGTTCCGAGGCAAGTAGCGTGTCGGGCAGTGTCACGCAGCTGACGCTGACGAGCGGCTTTTTTCGCCTCCGGCTGAGGCTGTGGATTGCCCTGGCGACCAGTTCCTTCCCGGTGCCGCTTTCGCCCTCGATGAGAACGGTGCTGTCGCTCTCAGCGATCCGGGGCAACAGGTCGAAGATCCGGCGCATTGCCGGGCTTTGCCCGACGATGTCGGCGAACCCCCGCTGCCCGGCGAGTTCCCTTCTGAGCGCAACCTCGGTGGAAAGGTCGCGGAAGGTCTCCACGCCGCCGAGGACGTTGCCGTGCGCGTCCTTCAGGAGAGCCGTCGAGATGCTGACGGGCATGCGCTCTCCCCGTGCGTTGACGATATATATGGACTTGTTGACTATCGGACGGCCCGACTGCATGGTCTCGCGCAGCGCGCAGGCCGTTTCGCAGATACTCGCGTGGAACACCTCGCAGCAGGGCCGGCCCAGGGCCTCATCGCGGGGGATGCCGGTGATCCGCTCCGCCGCCCGGTTGAACGATGTGATGCGCCACTCGCGGTCAACGGTGAATACCCCGTCGGCCACACTGTCGAGAATCACCTGCGAGAACTCGGCGATGGGCAGGCTCATAACGTAACGATACCAGTGCCACGGGATCCAATCAATGGGTGCTGAAAGCGCGCGGCCACCCCGCGACCACCCGCGCAGGCGCCGGCAGAGCCAGGTCCACCCGGACCAACGCGTTCACAGGGCCGTGCTCCTACCGCGCACGCCAGGTGCAAGTATGGGACCCCCATACCGCCAGTCCGCGCGAGCCCTTGCGGCTCTCCGGCAAGGATGTGCATACCCCCCTTATGACGGCGTGTACTCGCTCGATGCCCAGGTTAGGCGTCCCGCCGCCGCACTCTGACAGACGCCATCAGAACTCGCGCGGCACCAACTCCAACCGTCCGATTATCTCGGAGAAACTTTGCAGGTAATCGGCAGCACGTTCGAGATCCTGCACCTCCATGTAGGCCACCGCGCTGCCAAACTCCTGGCCCAACTCTGAGAGCTCTGCTCTAACTTGCCCCAGGTTCCTGGTGTTGGCTACCACAACGACTTTCTGGACGCTTGGGTTCTTGCGGGCTTTCTGCAGGTTGAGGATGAGGGAGTCTATCGAGCCACTCCGCTGCACCTCGAAGACATAGGTGACAATCCCCAGGTTGGCGATGCGGGCCTGCCACACTACATCCACCTTGGCCCCCTTGGCAATGCATTTCTCCTTCTCGGCCTCGAAGCCCATCCACTGACCGATGGAGACCAGTTTATCCACGATCTCATCATGGTCGAAGTCATAGTCACGCGACTCAGCTGTCGGCTTCACTGGAGCACGTTGCGCTCCAGTTTCCCACACGTGGAACAGGAAAAAGTCCACGCCGATGAGGTCCAGTCCAGCGAAGCCCTGGCCCATCAGTTCGTCCCGGATAGCCTTGAGCAGATCGTTGAAGGCGACGTACTCGGCCCCGGTCAGATAATACTTTTTCACCTTGGGGAACACGCCCTCCAGGCCCAGATTAACAAGCGCTTTCCGGGCCTTGTCGTTCCACAAGCCACATTCTTCGGGATGAACGAAGGCCAAAAGTTCGGTGACCGAGGCCGGCCCGAGCCCTTTGATACGTTGGGCGCAAGCATCGAAACGATCTGGCAGGGGCGACTTGCCCCATAGCAGTTCGCTCAGGGCCGCCTGCACAGTCTCCAGGCCGTTGTCCTGGACGATCTTGCCCACCAGATAGGCCTTGTTGCCCTAGACGGCGCTGGCCCAGAGGGAGCCGATGACCTGGACAAGCTCCGGCTCGGAGATTGTGCGCAGGTTCTCTGGTGCCAGCAGTTGCCGGTAGAGTTCGTCCCGCTCGGCACGTTCATTTTGATGCCGCTGCCCGTCGGGTCCTTCCAGGTATTGCATGAACGATGCAGCGTAGTTGGCGATGGCCTGACGGTGTATCGGTTCGAGTTTCATGGGATGCCTCCCTGATTTTCCACTGGCCGGGTAGCCGTGCCCAGAATCCGTGTAGTGCACTCGTCTATCTCCGCCAGTTCCTCCCTCAGCATCTCCCGCACCATCCCCCGGAGCCGGCCGATGCTCCTTGTCTTCCCGGGCCCGCCGGCAGCGACCCAATGCGCCACCCGCTCGCTGCACGCCTTCCCCAACTCCGCCAGCCGCCGGTGCTCCGGCTGCGCCGGATCGAATTGGGGGATGGGCAGGTCGAGGACCTTCTTGTGGATGTGTCGCGGCCCCCAAAGCCCCTTGGCTTGGGTAGGCTTGATCAGCCGATCCGTAATAGGTGCGTTGAGAATGGCTGTCAGGTAGTGGGCTTCATGCTCGTTTTCCACCTCAAAGTTGTAGGTTACACAATCTGCCAAAAAGCCATTTGCTTGCACCTGTTGCCCACTGATTTCGACTTCAATGGGTTTGTTTTTTACCGCGGAGGCACAGACATAGGTACCAGAGGTGATATAGAGAACCCGATAGGGTGCTTGCGGATTCTGAGTGGATAACTTGCGTCGGTAATCTAGCCACTCCAGGGCAGTGTGTTTCTCCGCCTTGGGCCCGCGCCGTTTTTCCCATTCCCCCTGCACTCGCTCCAGCCACTCCGCCAGCCGAATGTAGCCGCGCCGCCGGGCCTGGTCGGAGGTGAGCAATCGGTAATGGTCCCCCTCCGGCTCGATGGGCAACACCACCAGCCGGTAATCCATGTGGCCGAATGGCAAGAGGTCGGTGGAGAGCATAGTGGCGTAGAGGAAGCGGCTTTCCACGCTCCCCTTGAAGACGATGCCCTGGTAGGCATCCTTGGCCTGCTCCTGCGCCCGCTGCGAGGTCACCAGCGGCGGCAGGTTGGGGTCGAAGCCCAGAGGTGAGGGCACAATCTCCACAAACCAGAAGGCACGGGGGACGATGGTTGCTCCCTGGAAGAAGCGTTTTCTATAGGGGCTGACAGTGCCGTGAACGCTTCCTTTCGTACCCCAGAACGAGCGTTTGCCTCGCTGGTTGAGGAAGAACTGCACCTCCTCGACCTTCAGCGCAGGAGCGGCTTCTTTCGCTAGGTCCGCGTTTCGGCGGGGCAGGCGTCCGGACAACACCTCGCCCCTCAACCCGTTCGGACGCTCAGCGCTATCCGCCGGAGAGGGGTGCGTGGTCTTGCGGCCAAACAGCACACACGACGGGACGTTAAACAGCGGCTCCACGCCCTCCAGGTCCCACAGTTCGCTCCAAGTCAGGTGCACGCCTTTGAACGTTCCCTGCCGCAGGGCGTCGTGCTGGTCGGCGGAGAAGATGCTGCGCGGCAGGACGAACGCGATTGTGCCACCTTCCTTCAGGTAGAGCTCGGCTGCCCGCAAGAGGAACAACGTGCCAAGTTCCATGTGGGTGATCAGTTCGGCCTTGCCAGAGAGGAGCCGGTAGTTCTGGGTGATCTGCTCCTTGAGAAACCGCTGGTAGTCCAACTGCTGCACGTAGCGGTAGGATAGCCACGGCGGGTTGCCGACGACGAGGTCGAAGCGGCCCGTAAGGAAGAGAGGCTTGTACGCATTCTTCAGCACGAACGCCCAGATGCTGTCGCGTCTTTCTTCGATGAACTTTCGCAACGTTTGGGCCACGCCATACACTGCGTCGGTCAGGTCCTTGTCGGCGGCGAGGTCCCGATGGTGTTCCGCGAGGTAGTTCTTGAAATCGTCTTCGGTCATGGTCCGTTGGGACCATAGCAGGGCGAATTCGCGGGCCGCCTCGATCGCCTGGTCGTATAACCCGCGCTCGTTCAACATCTTTTCGGGGATGTAAACTTTCTGTCCGTCGAGTTCGATTCCGTACGATGCCCCGGAGGACGCGCCCCGCATCCAGGGTTGAGGGAGTCGGATAGCGTTGGCAAGGTAGATCGGGATGGAAATCTTGCCGCGCCGATTGCGGAGCAGGTCGCCCAGTGCGAGAATGTAATTTGTCTTCGCGACGATTACTGCAAGGGGGTGAATCTCCACGCCCACGACCGAGTCCTGGATGTGGGCCAGGGTTTCCGCGGATCCATCCAGCAAGTGCTTCTTTATGCGCACGGCCTGGTACAGGAATGTCCCCGAGCCACAGGCCGGGTCCAGCACAGAGGCCCTGGGGTTTTTCTCGAGCAGTTTGGATACCATGCGGGCTGCCAACCAGTCAGGAGTGTAGTATTCCCCCAGGTCGTGGCGGGTCTCGGGGTCCACCAATTCCTGGTAGAGCGACTTGAGGACGTCCTCGGAAAGCTCTCGCAGGTTGTACTTCCCGAGAAGTCCCAGCAGCATGCGTGCTACATCGGTGCCTGTGTCTTTCACCGGCGGCCTGGCGGGCCAGGAAAAGAAATCCTCCTCCAAGAAATTCTCGAACCCCTGGTCCTTGAAGGACTGCCCCTCCAGGACATCCCGAATCTGACCGGAGTCGGCCGTTGTGCTTTTCACCAGTCGGGCCCAGGCCATCAATTTGGCAAGGGTCGCCAGGTAAGTGTGCCGGATGAACAACGCTTCGTCGGCCAGGGCGCTGCCATAGACAATGCGCAGGTACTTTCCCCACGCCTCGTAAACGACAGCGAATTCCGGTTGCCCCTTGACGCAATTCCACAGGCTCAGAAGGGTGTTGTTAGCGACCTGGAAGGCGTGGCTACGCACCCCAAAATCTTTGACGATGTTCTCGCTTCGGGGAGCCATGATGTCCCGGCGCAGCAAGTAGCGGTCCAGCCAGAAGTAGAGGTCTCCGGGTTCCTTCATCTCCCTGGCATCCAACCGCTCGGCCGGTTCGAGGCGGACGTCTTCAGGCAACGGGCATGGGTTGCACGGGTCCTCCAGCACGGGTGTGTAGACCGCGAAGATGACCCCGTCGGTGGCGATGCAGGCGTAGTGGGTGCGGTGGCGTTCTGGCTCCTGTGACCAAAGGCAGGCCACATACGTCCTGAGTTGCCGTTCGGCTTCATCCTGTTTACCAGCAGCAGTCAAATCCCGCTCGAACTCGATGACCACATTGCCAAACAGTTCATCGGCTTTGCCTCTGAGGATGGTGTCCTTTTGGCGGACCTTCACGTATTTCTCTACGCCGGCCACATAATCCTCGATGAAGCCAGGTTGGAGTCCGAAAAGGCTGTTGAGCAAGATGGTGAAGCGTTGAGACCGCGCCGCTTCACTGGGCAGTTCCTGTACGGCTGAGAGATAACGGGAAACGTCCTTGTTTAGCCGCTCCTTGTTCAGGTCGGGAGTACGAGTGGCCTTCTCAGGAAGTTTGCTTTTTTTCGTCACAGGCAATCTCCTTTGCAAGACGGCGGGCGATCTCGAAGGCTGCGGCGATTCGAATGATCTTGACGTCTGACAGCCCCTTGAATTGCAGGAAAGTTTCCAGTGGCAGGCGAGACATACCCGAAAGCGAGCCAAAGTGTTCGATCAACTCCTGGGCGATCGCCTCTGCCGGTTTGCCTTTGATTCCTGAGGAAATCAGGATCGCCAGGAGTTCCTTCTCCGTCAGGGCGTCGGCACCCAGTTCGCGCAGTTTGCCTCCGGGACGGGACCATTGCTGCATGGCATCTCCCTCATTGCTGGCTGCCCACTGGCGCCAGATTCCGCATCTCCGAGGGTAGCGACGGCCGTTGCGCTGGCCTCCCCTTGTCCGTGACCTCCCCTTCGGATCTTCCGCGGGAGGTGTGCAGGGCGTCGCGGAGTGTGGCCGACGGCAGCGCTACCTCGATCAGGAACTCGCCTCCCGCGCGGAGCGTGACCGCCACGCCGATTCCAATCCTCTCAGACGGTGAGGCCGGTAGATCAATTCGGGCGATCTCCAGCCAGCGGCGGATGCACTCCGGCGAGATGTAGATGAGCGCGTTGGGCATCGGGCAGAGCCCCTCGAATGTCCGGCGGAATTCGTGTTGCGCGTCGAGCGCGGGCTTAGCGCCCGTCGAGACCGCATCCAGACAGGAGAGGCGCGCCGGCGGGTCGGCGGAGATTACCATGACCGTTGACGAGGAGCCCTCGGCGAGAGCCGCCATCGGCCGCGGGCCGAACGCCGCGCGCAGGATGTCTCCGCCCGGCTTCTCGAGGGCGCCGGGGTCGAACGCGAGGTGTGCGAGTCGTCTGGCCGGGAAGGGCCCCGGTGGCGCCGGCACCTCGGTCAGGTGCACGGGAGAACTCGCCGGCCCTTCCGGCGCCGACCACCGCGACCACCTGTCCACCAGGTCCCGTGCCGACGGCCCCGAACGAATCTCTAGCATCTCCACGCCACTGCCGGACGAGGCCGGAAAGAGGCCGAAAAGAATCTCTCCCCCGTGATACGCCTCTGCGTTGCCCGGGGTTGCGGCGCGTGCCCCGAAGGCCATCTGCAGGAGCAGGCCGATGTGTCGTTGCAGCGCTGCTCCGAACGAGATGTTCGACCATGCGACGATGTATGCATCGTCGGGGCAGTCGCGCATCAACGCCCCGGGGCAGGCGGGCTGGCCCGCGAGCGACGCCAGGATCGAGCCGGGCGCGGCCGTGGTCCGCAGGCGGATGATGGCCGCATCGCGCGCGACCTCCGCCGCGATATCGAGGCTCTTCACCTGGCGCAGGAGCCCGACGGCGAGGTCGAGTTCGTCCTCGACCTGGCGCGACTCGGCCTCGCCGGCGCCCAGACGGCTCATGCTCTCGCGCATCCTGGCCTTCATCGCGACTATCTGTTCTGAGAGGTCACTCTCGAATGCGTTTATGAGTAGGGGCAAGTTGACCCATAGCCGGAACTGGCCCGGCAGGCTATCGGGGCGAACGTCGGGTGACAGGGGGCAGATTGTCTCCGCCATGGAGACCGCGCGCGGGTCGCGCGACAAAATCACGCGCCCATCGTTCTCCGCAAAGCACCACGGATCCGGCTCCGCCGCTTTCGCCGATACGGACCTGCGGACCGCGGCGAGGTCGCTTGCGGCGAACTCGATCACCTCGGGGTGTTTCGAGGTACGGGGGTCCAGGCAGAAGATGCGGACTGGTTCCGATGTATCAACGGCGTCGAGCGGGGGCTGGCCCAGGAGAGCGCCAAGCCTGCGCCAGAGCCCCTGGCTGTCGAGGGCAGGGTCGAGTTCGGAGAGTGTCACTGCTGCGAGGGAAAGCGATGTCTCGGGGTCGGTGATCGCGCCCGCGAGAAGACATGCCGGGGCGCCGGCGTTTCGGTCGCGAGTCACGGTCGGCTGGTCCTGGCCGGGGGCGAGTGGACAGATGAGCAGGCAAAGAATGCTCATCGCGAGGGCTCGCCAGAGGTGAACTGAGCGTCGGGGTGCGGTTCTCACTTTCGATTCATCCACGGTGTTGGAGTGGCGCCGGTCACGGGGCGATCGCCTGCGCCGAGGCGATGTCGAAGCGGGCCTCTCCGCCCTCGACGGCGAGGCCGAAGTACCCGGCCCGACGGTCCTCGGTGAAAGCGCTCAGCGACCATTCATCGTCGAGGAAAACGTCGAGGAATGAGCCCTCGGCCCAGATGGCGACGGTGTACTCGGTGTAAGGTTGGAGGCGGCAGGGGACGCGGGCGAGAAGGCGTCCGCGCACGCCGCGCCTCATTACCAGTGCGCCGGAGGCGAAATCGAGCCAGAGCGCGATGTTATCGCTGCCTGTGAGCGTGGTCCGGCACAGTACCCCGACCATGCGCGCGCCGAGGTTTTTCAGGCGCACGATGAGCCGGAAGTCGCTTCCGTGCCGCGGAAATATCCGGGCGAGCATCTCCTCGCTGCTCAGCGATGCATCGGTTGTCATGATCTGGCGACCCATCAGGCCGAGGAGTTTGTCATAGAAGCGGACGAGTGGGCGACCATCGGAGCGGAAGGTCAGCCGGCCGGGTCGCGAGACGCCGCGAAGGCCTTCGGGGACCGGCGCGGATCTCCCGAAGAAGACCAGCCTCTCGCGTCCCGCGGCCACCGTGTGGATGCTCGTCCGGCAGTCACGCGCGATGAGGTCGGGCTCGAGCGTTTCGTAGGGTCCCTCCGGTCGCGGCGCGATCGCGAACCGCAGCGCGCGCAGCCGGCCAACCTCGGGTGTGGCATAACATAGCACCGTGCGGCCCTCGTGCGTGAAGACGTGCGGCGCGAACATGTCAGCGAAGCGATTGGGAGCGAAGACCGGTGGCTCCATGGTCCATCGCGAGAGATCGCTCGACGTGGCCGAGCCGATGCATGCCCGTCGCTCTGGTCGGCGCCCACTCTTTCGCCGTGCGCAGAAGAAGGCGCGGTACGTCGAGTTCGCCTCGTCCCAGATGATGGTGGTCTGCGTCGGGTCGAACTCCGCCTCGTACCAGGGTCCCTCTCCCGCTGCGAGGTCGAAGGGCGTTGACGCGGTGAGGACTCGCCGCCGTTCCTCGGTCGGCACGAATCGGCCGGAGCCGTCCATGCAGAAGAGCCTCGGCCGGCCCGCCGAGTCGGGCGTCTCCGCGCCGGGACAGATGGGGCGGAGGTCCGCAGTGGATTCGTGCGCCACCGCCTCCGCCTGCCAGTGCACGCCGTCGCTGGAGACGCGGCAGCGGAGTCCCTGACGCCCACCGCGGACGAGCGCCATCCCGTCCGTGTGCGCGATGAACGTGAATGCCTCCGTGGGAAAAGTAGCAGGAGAGAGATGACCCATCTTCTTACCGTCCGCTCATCCCGATACACGTATTTTGACCAGAACGTTCCGGCCGGTCAAACCCGACTGACGGTGGTCGAGACGCGGGGATCCGGATCAGGAAATATCCTCCCTGTTGTGGGGCTGTCGGCGAGATTGACAGCCGGTATGCGCAAAACTATAGTCCTGTTTCCGAGTGTGTTTGAGAACCCGCTTCTTTGTGTGCGTTCCCCCCTTCGAGGGCAAGTAGATGTTCAGGATGCGACCGAGCCGCGTGCTCGCGAAACTCCGTGCGGGCAAGGTGGCGTATTGCTTCCAGCACAATTTCACGGACCCGAGATCCGTGGATCTGGCGGGGCTTTTCAACTTCGATTGCCACTGGCTCGGCATGGAGCACACCTCCAGGGACTGGGCAGCGCTGGAGGCCCAGATATACGCGGCGAAGAGCCACGGAGCCGATACGCTGGTGCGGGTGACGCGGGGGTCTTACAGCGACTACATCAAGCCTCTTGAACTCGACGCTAGCGGGATCATGGTACCGCACGTCATGAGCGCCGCCGATGCGCGCCAGGTGGTGCGCTGGACTCGGTTCCATCCGATAGGCCGGCGGCCCGTTGACGGGGGCAATGCTGATGGCGCCTACTGCAACATGGAGTTCGGCGAGTACATACGTCAGGCGAACGAACAGCGGTTCGTGGCGATCCAGATCGAGGATCCGGAGCCGATGGAGGAACTCGATGAGATCTGTTCCGTGCAGGGGATAGATCTCATATTCTTCGGTCCCGGCGATTTCAGCCACGGAATGGGGGTGCCGGGGGAACTGGATCATCCGAAGGTGAGGGAGGCGCGCCGGCGCGTGGCGGAGGCGGCGCGCGCTCATGGGAAGTTCGCCGGGACTACCGCGACCATCGAGTACGCCGAAGAACTCGTCAGGATGGGTTATCTCTTTCTCAGCGTCGGTGCGGACGTCCTGGCAGTCGGGCAGTACTGTCAGAAGATCGCCTCGCGCCTCGGCCTTCTCAATGATCCCGGCCGCTGAGGCTGGGGTGCCTCATACAGGGTGCGATTCCCGGCGAAGCCGCGTCTCGGTGGCAGCGGCCCTGTCAGGCCTGTCGAGCGACGCGCGTGGCGTGTCCTGTTTTCCCGAGGGCTGCCTGGCGCCGCGCTTCGCTTCCTGAGCACACCTCGTGACTGGTGCGATCGGTCTCCTTGCGCCTCCACTTTCTTTCCGCTACCATTGAGCGTGTTTCGAATGGCGAGGGCGATCCCATGGCGATGAGACCTGACCGATTCACGCTGAAGTCGCAGGAGGCTATCCAGGAGGCTCAGCGGCTGGCGGAGGAGCGGCAGAACCCGGAACTCGTACCGGAGCATCTCCTCCTGGCGCTGGCGCGCCAGTCCGACGGCGTGGTCGTGCCGCTCCTACAGCGAGGCGGTGTCAGGCCCGAGGTTCTGGCGAGCCAGGTCGAGGCTGAACTGGAGCGCCTTCCGCGCGTGACGGGCAGCCAGGTCCACGTGTCGCCGCGGCTCACCCGGCTGCTCGATGCCGCCTGGAAGGAGGCACGGGGGCTGAAGGACGAGTATTTGAGCACTGAACATCTCCTCCTTGCGATGGCCGCGGAACGCGATGGGGCTGCGGGTCGGCTGCTCCGCCAGGCGGGGCTGACGCGCGACAACATACTTGCGCTTCTCCAGACGTTGCGCGGGTCCCAGCGCGTGACGGATCCGGAGCCGGAGGGCAAATACCAGGCGCTCGAGAGGTACTGTCGGGACCTCACTGCGCAGGCGCGAGCAGGAAAGCTCGATCCGGTCATAGGTCGCGACGAGGAGATACGCCGCGTCATGCAGGTGCTCTCTCGCCGCACGAAAAACAACCCCGTCCTCATCGGCGACCCGGGCGTCGGAAAGACGGCCATCGTCGAGGGCCTCGCGCGCAGGATCGTCGAGGGCGACGTGCCGGACGGCTTGAAGGACAAGCGTCTCCTGGCGCTCGACCTGGGGGCGCTCATCGCGGGCGCAAAGTACCGCGGCGAGTTCGAGGACCGTCTGAAGGCCGTTCTGAAGGCCATAGCCGACGCCGAGGGAGGGGTAATCCTCTTCATTGACGAACTGCACATGGTCGTCGGCGCCGGGGCCGCTGAGGGGGCTGCGGATGCTGCGAACATGCTGAAACCCGCCCTCGCCAGGGGCGAACTCCGGTGCATCGGTGCGACGACGCTGGACGAATACCGCAAGCACATCGAGAAGGACGCGGCCCTCGAACGGCGCTTCCAGCCCATCCTCGTCAAGGAACCCACGGTCGAGGACACCATCGCCATATTGCGCGGCCTCAAGGAGCGGTACGAGGTCCACCACGGCGTGCGCATTCAGGACTCGGCCATCGTTGCCGCCGCCACGCTCTCGGAGCGGTACATCACCGACCGGTTCCTGCCGGACAAGGCGATAGACCTGATGGACGAGGCGGCATCGCGGCTGCGCATCCAGATGGACAGCCTGCCGGAGGAACTCGATCAGGTCGAGCGCCGGCGCATGCAGCTGGAGATAGAGCGGCAGGCCCTGTCGCGCGAGAAGGACCAGGCATCGAGGGAGCGGCTGGAAAAGGTGGAGCGCGAACTGGCCGAATTGAAGGAGCGCGCAGCGGAACTCCGCGCCCACTGGGAGAACGAGAAGGCCTCCATCCGGCGCATCCGCGAGGCCAAGGAGAAGATCGAGCAGTACCGCAACGAGGCCGAGCGCTTGAAGCGTGTCGGAGACCTCCAGCGCGTCTCTGAACTGATCTACGGCGAGATCCCCCGCCTGGAGCGCGAGGTCGAGGAAGAGAACCGCCGCCTCATGGAACTGCAGAAGGGCAGGCGCATGCTGAAGGAGGAGGTTGACGCGGAGGACATCGCGCAGGTCGTGAGCAGCTGGACCCACATACCAGTGAGCAGGATGCTGGAGGGAGAGCGCGAGCGGCTCCTGCACATGGAGGAGCGCTTGGCCGAGCGCGTGGTCGGGCAGGAGGAGGCGGTCGCCGCGGTCAGCAACGCCATCCGTCGCGCCCGCGCCGGCCTCCAGGACCCCAACCGTCCTATCGGCTCCTTCATCTTCCTCGGACCCACGGGTGTCGGCAAAACCGAACTCGTCCGGGCGCTGGCCGAGTTCCTCTTCGACACCGAGCACGCCATGGTCCGCATTGATATGTCCGAATACATGGAAAAGCACACCGTCTCCCGCCTGATCGGCGCCCCGCCCGGCTACGTCGGCTACGAGGAAGGAGGCCAGCTCACCGAGGCCGTGAGACGCCGGCCCTATTCGGTGATCCTCCTCGACGAGATCGAGAAGGCGCACCATGACGTGTTCAATGTCCTGCTTCAACTGCTCGACGAGGGGCGCCTCACCGACGGCCACGGACGTACAGTGGACTTCAAGAACACGCTCGTGATCATGACGAGCAACATAGGGAGCCATCTCATCCAGGAGGCGGGTGGCGAGGTCACACCCGACGTCAGGGAACGCGTCATGGAACTAGTCCGCGCGACATTCAGGCCCGAGTTCCTCAACCGCGTTGACGAGATCATCGTCTTCCATGCCCTTACCCTCGAACAGATAAAAAAGATAGTTGACATCCAGGTGCGGCACCTCCAGAAGTTGCTCTCCGAGAAGCGCATCGCGATAGAGTTGCTGCCGGAGGCCAAGGAACTGCTGGCTCGAGAGGGCTTCGACCCGGTCTTCGGCGCTCGGCCACTGAAGCGGGTCATACAGCAGAAGTTGCAGAATGAACTGGCTGCGCGGATGCTCCGCGGCGAGATATCCGAGGGTGACCGCATTGTGGTGGGATGCCGCGACGGCGCGCTTACATTCGAGAAGAAGCCATCGTGACGGGGTGAGACGCGGTGTACTACGGGGACGACGGGAACATCTACCAGGCGGCGGAGCACGTGGGCAAGCGCCCGGAGGAGATTCTCGACTTCAGCAGCAACGTGTATCCTTGTCCACTGTCGCCCGGCGTGAAGGAAGAGGCCGCGCGTCGGGTGGAGGAGATACGCGCCTATCCCGATCCCGGGGCGCGTGAACTGCGGCGTCGGGCTGGCCAACGATTTGGCGTGGCTCCCGAAGCGGTCCTCGCCGGCTGCGGGGCGACGGAGTTCATCTACGCCGTCCCACGCGCGCTCCACGTCAGGCGGGTCGTCGTCCTGGCCCCCTGCTATCATGATTACTGGCGCGCCGTGGAGCAGGCCGGCGGCGATGCGGAAGGCATTCTGACCTCTGAGGCGGACGAGTTCGTCCCGGACCTGTCGCAGGTGGAGGCGAGGTTGTCGGGAGTTGACATGGTCATCCTCGGCAACCCGAACAACCCGACCGGTGTGGCCGTACCCGCCGACGCCATCAGACTGCTGGCAAACCGGTCCCCTGGCGTCCTGTTTCTCGTTGACGAGACCTATACCGAGTTCGTTCCCGAAGCGGGCGGGGTAACGCTGATGGGCAAGCCGCTCCCGCGTAACGTCATCGTCCTCAGATCACTCTCCCCTTTCCATGCAGCGCCCGGTCTCCGTCTGGGATTCATGATCGCCGATCCGGAACTTTGCAGTCGGGTCCAGCGTATCCGTGAACCGTGGCGGGTCGGTGCACTCGCCCAGGCTATCGGCGCTGCGCTTCTGGCGGACGCGACTGACCACGCCCCGATACGCGAGCGGGTCATCGCGGAGCGCGAGCGGATGCGCGACGAACTCTCGCGAATGCCCGGCCTCAGGGTATTCCACTCCCAGGCCAACTTTCTCCTCGTGAAGATAACCCGTCCCACGCTCTCCGCTGGCGAACTGTGCGAGAGGTTGTTGCGCCAGTGCGTCCTCGTGAGGAACGCAGCCGGGTTCCGCGGTCTCGATGGCAGGTTCGTCCGCGTTTCCGTGCGCCTGCCGGAGGAGAATGACCTGTTCCTCGGCGCGATGCACCGTGCGCTGGATGACAAGCAGTGGAAGTAGGGTCGCGCAACGAGCCAGCACGGACCGCCTGTACGCCTGTTATTACCGACGCCCGATCGCTGGGGACGCGACTTCTCGCGGGAAGAAGCGCTCTTTGCCGCGCCGCCCGGGCCCCGCTCCTGCCGGCCGGTTGGCTTTACGGTGCGGCGACTGCGCTAAGACGAGCCGCCTGGCGCTCGGGCATCCTGCGCAGCCGGCGGATGGCCGTTCCGGTCTTCAGCGTGGGGAACCTCACGGTAGGGGGGACCGGCAAGACCCCGATGGTGGAGTGGCTGGCTCGCTGGCTCATGGCCCGTGGCAGACGTCCAGCGATACTCTCTCGCGGCTATGGCGCCTTCAGCGCGGGGTCGCCTCACGGGGCCGAGAACGACGAGGCACGGCTCCTCCGGGAGGATCTGCCCGGGGCGATGCAAGTGGTTGACCGCGACCGGGTGCGCGGGGGCCTGAGGGCGATCGCGCAGGGCGCCGATTGCCTTCTGCTCGATGACGGCTTCCAGCACCTGCGCCTGTATAGGGACGTTGACATCGTGCTGATTGACGCGCTGGATCCCTTCGGCGGCGGACACGTCCTCCCGGCGGGCTTCTTGCGCGAGCGAGCATCCGCGCTCCGCGATGCGGACGTGATGGTCATCACTCGTGCCCATGCTGTCGAAGAATCGTGCCGTCTCGCCCTGCGCCAGAGGTTGCTGTGCCACGCGCCGGACGTGCCGATCATCGAGAGCGCGCACCGGCCCGTTTCGTTGGAAAGCACCAGCGGCTGCACCTCGGAGCCGGAGTCGCTCGCCGGAAAGCGAGTTTATCTCTTTTGCGCGATAGGTAACCCCCGGGCGTTTCTCAGGGATGTTCAGGGTCTGGGCGCCACGGTTGTAGCGGCGCACTTCTTCGAAGATCATCACCGTTACCTGCCGCGCGATTGCGACGCGCTCCTGAGCGAATTGCGGCGCGCGAATGCGGAAGTGGCCTTGACCACCCGGAAGGACGCCGTAAAATTGAGCGGGATGTGGCCGGATGACGTTCCCTTGTGCGTGCTGAGGACCGAGTTCACGATAGTCTCCGGCATGGAACTCCTCGAACGTGTGCTGCGCGGTGGCCTGATGCGATGAACCGCAGACCCCTTCCGCTTCTCCTGGGCGAGTACATGTCGTTCAGGCTGCTGCAATTCCTGGCTCTCGCGCTTCCGGAGCATCTTGCGGTGCGTCTGGGCGACATCCTCGGCACACTGGCGGCAGCAGCGGCGCGTGGACGACGGCGGATAGCGGAGGAGAACCTCCTTAATGCATTTCCCGGGATGTCGCGTGAGCGCGCGAGGAGAATCGCCACGGGCGTGTTCAGACACTGCGTCCGAGGCACGATCGAGGTCGTGCGCGGTCAGCGCGTAATCCGCCCGTACAACCTGCGGCGGATAGTCACTTTCCGGAACGAGGAGGTCGTGGACCGAATCATGGAATCGGGCCGACCGGCGATCTGGGTGACGGCGCACCTCGGCACGTGGGAACTTTTCGGGATGTGTCTCTCGATGCGGAAGGCGCGCCTGACGACCGTCTATCGCCCGCTACACAATCCCTGGCTCGACCGCCTCATCCGGCGCCATCGAACGGCGATGGGTCAGCGCATGGTAGAGCGCAAGGGTGCGCTGCCCGCGTTGCTGCGGGTGCTGCGCCGTGGCGAGTCGCATGTTGCTCTTCTGGTGGATCAGCACGTGCGGCATGGGGCCGTGTGGGTTCCGTTCTTCGGTCGGCCCGCGGCCACCACGCCGGCGCCTGCTCTTCTCGCGCTGCGCACCGGTGCGCCGATCGTCCTCTGGTACACGCGGCGTTTGCCAGGGGTCTTCAGATTCGAGGCCGTCGTGGATGAGCCGATCTACGTCGCACCGGGCGACGATCCCCGCGGGGAGGTCTTGCGGGTAACCGAACGCATCTCGCGGCGGCTGGAGGATTTCATCAGGAGCGCACCGGAGCAGTGGCTCTGGTTCCACCGGCGTTGGCGAACCCCTCCGGATGGGATCCTAGAGGAGGAAACCGATGTCGAACCATCTCGCCACGCTGTTTGAGTCCGTTGCGTCGCCCCGGGTGCTGGTTGTCGGTGACATCATGCTCGACCATTACGTCTGGGGAGAGGCGAGTCGCATATCGCCCGAGGGCCCGATACCGGTTCTGCGCGTGACCTCCGACGAGACTCGCCCTGGAGGCGCGGGCAACGTGGCGTCGGCGCTTTCCGCGCTCGGTGCGTCGGTCACGCTGTGCGGGGTGATCGGTGCCGACGAGGCAGGCAGGACGCTGTCCAGGCATCTCGAATGCATCGGGGCGGAGTGCGGGGGCGTGATTCGCTGTCGCGAGCGGCCCACGACCGTCAAGACGCGCTACTTCGGGTACGTCCAGAGCGCTCACCGCGGCATCCAGCACATGCTACGGGTTGACCGCGAGTCCACCGAGCCCATCCCGGATGCGGTGGCGGCAAGGCTCTTCGACCACGCGGCGGGTGCGATGTCCGGCCAGCAGGCCGTCATACTCTCCGACTACGAGAAGGGTGTCCTCACGGAGGATCTTCTGCAGAGGCTCATCTCGCTGGCGAGCGAGCGCGGGATACCGGTTGTCACGGATCCGAAGCGCAGTCGCCCCTACTCGATATACCGGGGGAGCACCGTTCTGACGCCTAACCGATACGAGGCGCAGGTTGCGACCGGCATCGCGCCAAGAGACGCGGCGAGCATCGCGGCGGCCGCGCGCAGGCTCCTGGAGATTGCAAACCTCCGCCACGTCGTCATAACCCTCGACCGCGACGGAATGTACCTGGCCGGAGAGGGGGAGGAAGGTAGGCTCATACCGACTCGGCCGAGGGAGGTCATAGACGTAACGGGTGCCGGCGACATCGCGGTGAGCGCGATCGCTTTCATGCTCGCTGCCGGTGCGCCGATCGCAGACGCCGTCGCTGTCGCCAACGTTGCCGCCGGTATCGAGGTCGGCAAGATCGGCGCCACGCCTGTCTCACGGGATGAGATACTCGCAGAACTTCTCGGCGGCGACGACCTTCACCGCAAGTTGATGACCCTGGACCGCGCGCTGGCGCTGGCCGAGGAGATAAGACGAAGAAATGGGAAGGTCGTCTGGACTAACGGCTGCTTCGACCTTTTCCACGTCGGGCACATCGAATATCTGAGGTTCGCAAGGCGTCAGGGCGACCTGTTGATAGTGGGTCTGAACAGCGACGCCTCGGTCCGTCGCCTGAAGGGGCCGGGCCGTCCGATAACCAGCGAGGGGGAGCGGGCACGACTTCTCGCCGCGCTGGACGTGGTGGATTGCATTGTTCTTTTCGATGGCGATACCCCCGAAAGACTGATAAAGGCGATCAAGCCGGACGTCCTGGTCAAGGGAGGGGATTATCAGATGGAGGAGGTCGTGGGGCGAGAACTCGTGGAGTCGTGGGGTGGCCGCGTTGCCCTCGCACCCATTGTCGAGGGTATCTCCACGAGCGCAATACTCAACCGCGTCCTCGATCTCCACCACCGCGCCGATGGCGCCACCGGCGCGGGCTGATACAGGAGCCAGACCATGTCCGATGCCGAACGACTGATGCGAGAGAGCATCGAGACGAAGGAGCGCTTCCTCCGGGAGGGCGGCGGAACGGTGCTTCAGCGCATGGCCGATGCGATAGTTGGCGCGCTGAGACGCGGGAAGCGCATTTACGTGTGCGGCAACGGCGGGTCTGCCGCCGATGCACAGCACATTGCCGGCGAGTTGATCGGCAGGTTCATGCGCGAGCGGGCCCCGCTGCCCTGCATCGCCCTGACCACCGACACATCAGTTCTCACCGCTATCGCGAACGATTACTCCTTCGACGCCGTCTTCGAGAGGCAGGTGATCGGTCTCGTTGCCGAGGGTGACGTCCTGCTCGCACTCAGCACGAGCGGCCGTTCGGCCAACGTCGTGCGCGCAGTGCAGGCCGCTCGCGCCCGTGGGGCTGTCACGCTGGGATTCTCCGGTCGCGACGGCGGGAGGCTCCTGGAACTGTGCGACCTGTGTCTCGTCGCTCCCTCCGACGTCAGCGCGAGGATCCAGGAGGTCCACATCACGGCGGCGCACATACTTTGCGAACTGGTGGAGCGCGACTACTTTGCCTCGCAGGAAAGGTGATCCGGCGGTCTTCCTCGATCGCGATTCCACCATCATCGAGGATATGGAGTATTCGACGGACCCCGCCCGGCTCGCTCCGCTGCCGGGTGCCGTCGAGGCCCTGAAGCGCCTGAAGGAAGCCGGGTACCGCCTCGTCATAGTGACGAATCAGTCGGGAGTGGCGCGGGGCATCTTCAGCGAGGAATCGCTCCGGATCTTTCACCGGCGCATGCTCGATATGTTCGAGCGCCAGGGGGTGAAGTTCGATGGCCTCTACTACTGTCCCCACTTCACCGAGGGCGCATCGAAGGAACACGTCCGGGAATGCGACTGCCGTAAGCCCGCACCCGGACTCCTCGTGAGGGCGGCAAGGGACCTCGGTCTGGACCTGCGCCGCTCGTGGATGGTGGGAGACCGTCCTTCCGACGTTGGCGCGGGTCGTGCCGCGGGCTGCCGTACGATCCGGGTCCTCACGGGACAGCCACCGCAGGCGAGCGACCCGGAGCCAGACGCGATCGTCGCTGACCTCCCGGCCGCCGCGCGTCACATAATCGAGTGCGACCACATCCCGTAGGAAGCCGCAGCCCCGCGGGCGGGTGATCCCGACGGCTCGTTTAGGGGGCGCCGGAGATCACTTCCTGCCCCGCCGGAGGAGTCTCGCCACCCTCTCCAGAAGCACCGCGGGGTCAACGGGCTTCTCGAGAAAATCGTCGGCCTGGACGAATTCGCCTGCCCTCTCTTCCGCCAGGTTTATCCCGAACTTCTTCCCGATGCCCGTCACGACCAGTATAGGTACGTTCGACCAGGCAGGATTGCACCGGATGTCGAAACTGAGGTCGAAACCCTCGCTGAGGCGGGACATCATGACATCGAGGATTATCAGGTCCGGCTTCTGTTCCTCGAGCCTTTGCAGGGCTTCCTTTGCGCTTCTGGCGGCGACGACGGCGTATCCGGCGCTTTCGAGGGCGACCCGGGTGGACTCGACTATCTCGGGATCGTCGTCCACGACGAGTATGGTCTTCTTTGCCTCCGACATTGTTGTCCCTTCGTGATTTCGAGCGAGGAGGTGGCGCACCAGCAGCGAACGTTCTGAACTGGCTCGGCTGTCCCCTGACGATACCAGAGCACCCGCACAAATGCAAAGCGGTGGCGCGGCACGTGCGCTTCCGTTATCATTAGCAATAGGTGGGCAGCCGGCGCGTTACGGCTCCGGTTGAGTTGGGTGAGGCTCGGCCATGAGAAACGAAGACGTAGCGGATGCTCTCGACCTTCTGGCTGACGTCCTCGAGTTCAAGGGGGAGAACCCCTTCAAGTTACGCGCGTATCGCAAGGCGGCGCGCGTTCTGCGGGACCTGCAGGAGGACGTCTCCACCCTCGTGGCCGAGGGCCGCCTGCGCGATCTGCCCGGCATCGGCGAGGGCATAGAGAAGAAAGTTGCCCAGTTTGTCAAGACCGGCAAGATGGACGCGCTCGAGGCAGCGATGGAGGGGGTCAGTCCGGGCATCGTCGAGATCATGAAGATACCGGGGGTTGGCCCTCGAACCGCGGCGCTGGCCCGGGAAAAACTGAACGTACAGTCGGTCGAGGAACTGGCGGAGGCGGCGCGCTCGGGCCGTCTGACCGAACTGCCCGGTATGGGAGCCAAGAAAGCGGAAAACATCCTGAAGGGGATAGAGTTCATGCGCCGGGCGAAGGGTCGCATGCCCCTGGGCAAGGTGTTGCCGCTTGTCGAGAGTCTCCTCGACGAACTCCGGCGACACGGGGTGAAGAATGTGGTCGCCGCGGGAAGTCTGAGGCGTATGTGCGAGACCATCGGCGACATTGACATCCTTGCATCGGGGCGGTCGGGCGAGAAGATCGTGCGTGCCTTCACTGGTCTACCTCTCGTGGCCCGCGTTTTGGCGTCTGGCGACACGAAGGGAAGCATATTGACTGCCGATGGGACCCAGGTGGACCTTCGCGTGGTGGAGCCAGCATCGTACGGCGCCGCGCTCCAGTATTTCACCGGGTCGAAGGCCCACAACATCAGGCTGCGCTCGATCGCGCGCGACCGCGGATTGAAACTGAGCGAATACGGACTTTTCCGCGACGAGCGGCGGGTCGCGGGGCGGACCGAGGAGGAGATTTACGAAGTCCTCGGCCTGCCATGTATTCCTCCCGTCCTCCGGGAGGACCGCGGTGAGATCGAGGCAGCGCTCGAAGGGAAACTGCCGAAACTCGTGGAACTGCGGGACATCAGCGGGGACCTCCACGTACATACCAACTGGAGCGATGGTCACAACAGCATCGAGGAGATGGCAGCGGCGGCCAGGAAGCGAGGTTACAGGTACCTCGTCATCTCCGATCACACACGCGCGCTCAAGATATTCGGCGGCCTCGATGCCAGTCGCCTGCTGGAGCAGATCGAGGAGGTGAAGCGCGTGAACGCACGGGTTCGCGGCATCCGGGTCCTGACGGGGACGGAGGTGGATATCCGCGCCGACGGTACCCTCGACATGGCCGACGAGGTGCTGGCGAAACTCGATTTCGTGACGGCGTCGGTCCACAGCGGCTTCGCCCAAGACCGCGATACGATGACGCGCCGCATACTTGCTGCGATCGAGAACCCTCATGTGGACAGCATCGGCCATTTAACGGGCAGGTTGCTTGGAGAGAGGGACGGGTACGACGTGGACGTGGATGCGATTCTGCGGGCAGCGGCGAGGACCGGGACGGCACTGGAACTGAATGCTCACCCGGCGCGGCTCGATATCAACGATCAGGCCTGTCGGAGGGCCAAGGAACTGGGGGTGAAGGTCGCCATCAACACCGATGCCCATGACGTCGAACAGTTAGACCTCATGCGTTTCGGGGTCGCCACCGCCCAGCGGGGATGGCTGGAGCGTTCCGACGTGCTCAACGCGCGTGCCGAACCGCCCGTTGGGAAGGGCGCCAGGCCGCGGTAGGTCCGGACTTCTCCGAAACCGAAACGAAAGGAGCGGCCCGCGTCGGAACGCGAGCCGCCCCCTTTGGTTGGCCACCGCGACTTCAGTACATGTCCTCGTCCATTCCCGGACTCGGCGGTGCGGGCTTCTTCTTCTCCGGTATCTCGGAGACTATCGCGTCGGTGGTCAGCAGGAGCGTGGCGACGCTGGCGGCATTCTGGAGCGCGAGTCGCACAACCTTTTTCGGGTCTATGATGCCCTCCTTGACCATGTCAACGTACCGATCCTCGCGGGCATCGTAGCCGAAGTTCCCCTTGCCAGCGCGCACCTTCTCCACGACGATGGAACCATCCTTGCCGGCGTTCTCTGCGATCTGGCGCAGCGGCCAGGCACAAGCCCTGCGGACGATATCCACGCCGATCGCCTCGTCACCGGAGAGTTTGAGTTCGGAGAGTTTATCTGCGGCGCGCAGGAGTGCCACTCCACCACCGGGGAGGATTCCCTCCTCGACGGCCGCGCGGGTTGCATGGAGCGCATCCTCGACGCGCGCCTTGCGCTCCTTCATTTCGCTCTCTGTCGCCGCGCCGACGTTTATCTTCGCGACGCCGCCCGCGAGTTTCGCCAGGCGCTCCTCGAGTTTCTCCCGGTCGTAGTCGCTGGTGGTAGTGCTTATCTCGTCGCGGATCTGCTCGATGCGTCCTTTGATCGCCTTCTCGGAGCCAGCGCCCTCGATGATCGTGGTGTTTTCCTTGTCTATCACCACTCGCTTGGCGCGCCCGAGGTCCTCGAGTTTGAGGCTCTCGAGCTGTATGCCGAGGTCCTCGAATATAGCCCGGCCTCCGGTCAGGATGGCGATATCCTCCAGCATCGCCTTTCGGCGGTCGCCGTAGCCTGGCGCCTTGACGCACGCGCACTTCAGGGTGCCCCGGAGTTTGTTCACGACGAGCGTGGCCAACGCCTCTCCCTCGACCTCCTCGGCAATGACGAGGAGCGACTTGCCGGTCTGCGCAACCTTCTCCAGGAGCGGGATGAGGTCCTTGACCGCCGATATCTTCTTCTCGTGGATGAGGATGTAGGGCTCCTCGAGGACGCATTCCATCCTCGATGGATCAGTGATGAAGTATGGGCTGCTGTATCCCCGGTCGAATTGCATACCCTCGACCCACTCGACCTCGGTCTTCAGGCCCTTGCCCTCCTCCACGGTGATGACGCCGTCCTTGCCGACCTTCTCCATCGCCTCGGCGATCATGTTACCGATCTCGGTGTCCCCATTCGCGGCTACAGTTGCGACCTGGGCGATCTCCTTGCGGCCGGTGATGTTGATCTTCATCTTGTCAAGTTCGGAGACGATGGTTTCGACGGCCTTGTCTATCCCTCGCTTGATGGCCATCGAGTTCGCTCCGGCCACGACGTTCTTCAGACCCTCCTTGAAGATCATCTCAGCAAGGACGGTGGCCGTCGTCGTGCCGTCGCCCGCCGTGTCGCTGGTCTTCGATGCCACCTGCTTTACCAGTTGAGCGCCGAGGTTCTCCTGTTTGTCCTTGAGTTCGATCTCCTTCGCGACGGTGACGCCGTCCTTCGTGACGGTGGGCGAGCCGAAACTCTTCTGGATGATTACGTTGCGGCCGCGTGGTCCGAGCGTGATCTTGACAGCGTTGGCGAGCGTCTCGACGCCCCGTTTGATGGCTTCGCGGGCGTCCTGTTCATAGGCGATCTGTTTGGCCGGCATCTGCAACCTCCTTATTGCCGTGAATGCACAATCTCCCTCGCTTGCCTAATACGCAAAGTGGGTGCCAAACTGAGGTCGTTGTAAGAGGTTCATTCGCAAGGCGTTATGCGAGACTGCCGGGTCGGCCGGTCTGTCATTTTGACAGTTGCCCCCCGCTGCGCTGCCATTTTGAGTGCGGTGAAGAACGTGGAGTCCATCTCACCCGTCAACTCGAGGGTGGCCGGAGGGTGCTTGCCGGGCGCGCGGAGTGCGACTTGCCCGGCAGCGGGCTGCGGGGTACATTCAGAAACCTGACGTCACGGATGACGAGATTGGAGGAGCGGGCGTGATCGAGGAACTCATCCGCCGGAACCGCAGTTACCGACGTTTCGATGAATCGGTGCGAATAGGGCGTGACACGTTGCTCTGGCTGGTCAACCTCGCCCGGATGAGCGCATCGGGTGCGAACCTGCAACCCCTGCGATACATCCTCTCCTGCGACCCCGAGACCAACGCCAGAATATTCCCTTGCACGATGTGGGCAGGCTATCTGGAGGACTGGCCCGGGCCGGCAGAGGGGGAGCGTCCGACCGCCTACATCATCGTCCTCGGCGATACCGAAGTGCGCAAGGGTCCATATGTGGATCACGGTATTGCGGCGCAAAGCATCCTTCTCGGCGCGGTGGAAAAGGGCCTCGGCGGGTGCATCATCGGTTCCATCAAGAGGGAGGAACTTCGCGCAGCGCTCCAGATACCGGATCGTTACGAGATCCTCCTCGTCATCGGGCTGGGAAAGCCGGTCGAGGAGGTAATCCTGGAGGAGGCTGCGCCAGGAGGGGACATCAGGTACTATCGCGATGAGCGAGGGCGACATCACGTCCCGAAGAGGCCTCTTGCGGAGATCGTGCTTCGGTGAGAACCCGCCTGCGGCTGGTGCCCGCTTGAGACGCGACTGCGCGGTCCTGTGGTGCCCTCGGTTCCTGTCGGAGTCGGCTCCCTTCAGCCTCTTGCGCCGCCTCGTTCACGCTCGAAAAAAGGGTGCGCACCTCGTGGCATTCTCGGATGCCGGACGATGCCGGATCGCGCGTTGGGTTGACGGAAGGCCGATATCGCAGTAGCCTTCAGGGATTATTGCGCATCCGGCCAGCCGAGGCAGTGAAATGGTCAATCGAAAGCGCAACAACAGCAACATCAAACTCTCGTCGCTCTTTACCCCGAGGCAGGTGATCTGCCGGATCGCGACAACCGACCGCGTGGCGTGCATCAGGGCGCTGATCGGCAAGATGAAACAGAGTGGGGTCCTCTCCAATGCCGAGGCGGCGGTCAAGGCTGTGCTGGACCGGGAGGCGCTCGGGAGTACCATGGCGGCACCGGGGCTGGCGGTGCCGCACGCGCGCGTCGAGGGAGTGTCGGCGCCTGCGATCGCAGTGGCTACGTCGCCGGAAGGCATTCCCTTCGGACGAGATCCGTCCGAGCGCGCGAACGTGATCGTGCTGATCCTCAGCGGGCCGGAGGCCCTGGGAGACTACCTGCAAGTGCTTGCTGGCGTGGCGCGCGCGTTTTCGGAACCGTCACTCGTGACGAAGGTAGCGCATCTGCCGACGCCCGAGGCGGTCTGGGAGTTTTTCGACAAGGGCGCGCTGCCGGATTTCGTGACGGCCGCTGACATGATGCGCACAAAGTTCGTCGCGCTGCGCCATACCGATACACTCGCCCGCGCCATAGACGCCTTCGTGCAGCATGATCTTGAGGAGATACCGGTCCTCGATGACGACGGGGACCTGGTCGGCATAGTAGCGGAGGAGGAAATTCTGAAGCTGTGCCTTCCCGAATACCTTCTCTGGATCGAGGACCTCGAGCCGATCCTGCACTTTCAGCCCTTCGATGATGTTCTGAAGGACGAGCATGAGACCCGCGTTGCGGAGATCATGTCCAAGAAATTCGTTACGGTATCCGAGGACACGCCTGCGATACAGGTGGCGCGCGAGTTGCTTCGCGCAGGCATAAGAAAACTGTATGTCGCGCGCGGGAAAAAACTTGTCGGCGTCATCACCTTGAGTCATTTCCTCAAGAGGGTGTGCCGTGGCTGAGCCGGGCAACGAGGAGGCGAAGACGCGCATAGTCGCACCGGGACTTGCGCTCGCTGGCCTGACGGTCCTGGTCGCGCTGATAGCGTGGGCACTGGGGCTCGAATCGCGGCAGATTCTCTCCGTCTCTGTCTTCGCCATGATCGTCCTCGGTACCCTCTTCTTCTGGTCGTTTCGCCTGGCCATAGCGTTCCTGGGAGTGGCGGCGCTGCTCCTGTGCAATGTGCTCACCGTGCCGAAGTTCGTGGAGTCGAGTTCGCTCGAAGTGATCCTGTTTCTCGTCGGCATGATGATAGTGGTGGGTGCGCTGCGCGACCTGGGCTTCTTCACGTGGATCATTCAGACCATCATCGGTGCGAGGGGCATGAACGGATGGCGGTTCGTCGCGGCTGTTGCTGTGACCAGTGCCCTGCTCGCTTGTGTGGTTGACGAGGTCACCTCGATACTGTTCATGGCGGTCCTCGTGTTCCAGGTCTGCGATACTTTGAAGATCAACCCCACTCCATACCTGATCGTAAGTGTCATCGCGACGAATATCGGTTCCTCGGGTACGATGCTTGGCAACCCTGTGGGGATTTTCATCGGGACGAAGGCAGGGCTGACGTTCAAGGACTTCATGATATGGGCCTTTCCGTTGATGCTTCTGTCGCTGGGGGCGACGCTTGCGGTGGTCATGGTTTATTTCAGGGTGCAGATCCGCCTGTTCGATGAGCGTCTGGCGGAGCGGCGCAGTCGGGAACTGGGTCTTGGACCGCGCGTGAAGGTCTCGTACGCGCGTGGCCTGGTGGTGCTATGCGCAACGATGGGCCTGATCGGGATACACCATTGGGTGGAGGAGTTGCTAGGCCTCCGCGTCAACACCATGCTCCTCATGGCGCCGCTCATCAGTGCCGGCGTGATCATGATATGGCGGCGCGACCGCGCTCATCACTACGTGGAACAGGAGGTTGACTGGTGGACGCTCCTGTTCTTCCTGCTCCTCTTCGCGGTGGCCGGCACGCTGGAACAGACGGCAGTTACCGACCGGATGGCGGAAGGCTTCGTCAGACTTCTCGGAAGAAACGTGCTCGTCGTCGTTCCCGTGATCGTGGCGGTGACCGCTCTGGGTTCCGCTTTCGTTGACAATGTGGTCTTCGTCGCTGCCTTTGTGCCGGTCATCAAGAAACTTGGCGCGGCGGTTCCCAGTGTCGCCCCGCTGTGGTGGGCGCTCCTGTTCGGGGCTTGCTTCGGCGGCAACATCACCATGATCGGTTCCACGGCGAACATCGTGGCGCTGGGTATGCTCGAGCGGCGCTACAAGGGGCATGTGCGTTTCCTCGAATGGCTCCGCGTGGGGCTCCTGGCCGGCGTGATCTCCTGCGCGGTGGCGACCGGCGGGTTGCTCCTCCTCAGCCGGTGGATGCCACGGCGCGTAATGGACACACCGCGAGCGTCGTCGGTTTCCGTGGAGGCGCCGGACAGGGTAGAATAACGGTCGAGGGTACTACGCCAGGGCCGTGCAGTCGAGGGGATTCTGGGGCGGTGCACGCGGCGCGTCTTGCGATGGCACGCCGGAGAGCGACCCTGGCGATTCGGCCCCGACCCTCGAACGGAGCATCTGACCGATAGCCATGGGACGGAGATTCATCCTTCAGGCGCGAACGGCGGCCCCGGGCGTTGATTTCAGCAAGGACCTGAACGAGGAGCAGCTCGCAGTTGCGACAGCCCCGGGAGGCCCCATGCTCGTCGTCGCCGGCGCCGGCACCGGAAAGACGCGAGCGCTGACGTACCGTCTCGCGTGGCTGGTGGCGAACGGGGTTGACCCTTCCCGCATACTCCTCGTCACCTTCACCAACCGCGCCGCCCGCGAGATGCTCCACCGCGTCGAGGTCCTCGTGCAGGAAAAGACCCGTCATCTCTGGGCAGGCACCTTCCACCACATCGGACATCGCATACTCAGACAGTACGGTTCGTGCCTCGGGCTGCGCCCAGACTTCAGCATCATAGACAGGGGCGACGCGAGGGACCTCATGGGCGCTTGCCTGGCCGAAGCGAAGATAGACATCCGCCGCCGGCGGTTCCCGCAGAGGGCGATCCTCGTCTCCATCAACTCGTTCGTCCGTAACACACTCGAACCTCTCGAGGCGGTACTTGCAAAGCGCTACCCGATGTTCCTTGACGACGCGGAGCGCATCCGGCGGGTCCTGGAGATTTACGAGGCGCGCAAACGGGAGAGGGGACTGCTCGATTACGACGATTTACTGACGGGCTGGCTGCTCTTGCTCAGGGAGCACCCCGACGTGCGTGAAGCCCTTTCGGAGCAGTTCCGCCACATACTCGTTGACGAATACCAGGACACCAACGCCATCCAGGGCGAGATCGTTGACCTTCTTGCGGCAAGGCACCGGAATCTCTGCGTGGTGGGCGACGACTCCCAGGCGATATTCAGTTTTCGCGGCGCGAGTTTCCAGAATATTGTTACGTTCCCCCAGCGTTATCCCGACGCCACGATCTATCGGCTAGAGACGAATTATCGTTCCACCCCCGAGATACTCGATCTCGCGAACGCCAGCATCGCCCACAACACACGGCGCCTGCCGAAGAACCTGCGTTCCGTCAGACCGCACGGCCTGAAGCCGGCCATCGTCCGGTGCACGGACCATTTCGTTCAGGCGCGCTTCGTCGCCGAGTACGTGCTCCACCTTCTGGACCAGGGCCGCGACTTCAAGGACATCGCGGTGCTCTATCGCAGCCATTGGAACGCGCTGGAGATACAACTCGAGTTCCAGCGCCGGAGGATACCCTTCAGAGTGCGCGGCGGGCTTCGTTTCTTCGAGCAGGCGCATATCAAGGACGTATTGGCGTTCCTGCGCGTGGTGAACAACCCCAGGGACGAACTCTCCTGGCGCCGCGTTCTCGTGATGCTCCCCCGGGTGGGAACCCGGCTCGCTGCCCGGCTCTGGGAACGGGTGTCGGCCGCGGCGAATCCGTTGGACGAAGCGCTGAGGGAGGATACCGAGATGCTCTTCCCCGCCGACGCACGCCCGTTCTATCGGGAGTTCGCGTCGCTTCTGAGGCGTCTCGCCGCCCTCTCCTCGCCGCAGGAAATGATAGAGACGGTGATGAGGGAGTTCTACGACGACTTCCTCGTGTCGCACTACGATGGCGCCTCGCTGCGACGCGAGGACATACGCGGTCTTGCGAGTTTCGCCGGTCAGTACGGCGCCGTGGAGGCATTCCTGGCCGATGTCGCTCTCGCAGGGGAATATTCCGGGGAGACCGTCGTTACCGGCCCAGAGGAAGACCAGTTCGTCACCCTGTCCACCGTGCATCAGGCGAAGGGTCTCGAATGGCCGGTCGTAATCATCCCCTGGCTTGCCGATGGCAGATTCCCGACGGATTTCGCGATCAACACGATCGAGGAGGAGGAAGAGGAGCGGCGAGTCTTTCATGTGGCGGTCACGCGGGCGAAGGACGAACTGTACCTTGTCGTGCCGCTCTTCCACAGGATGCGAGGCGGAGGCAACGTCATCATGAAACCGAGCCGTTTCATCATGGAACTCCCCGCCGGAACCACCGAGGAAATGGAACTGGACGAGGCGCTGCCGGATGTCGTCGGACACGTCGAGCCCGGGAAATCCCGGGGATGCCTGCCGCAACCCTCGCACCACGAACTTCTCGACTCGACCGATATTCGAGAGACTTGAGGGTCACAGGCTATGGCCGTGGATGCCGAGCGAGGACACGATAGGTTGTCCCTGCGAGATTAAACGCAACCTGCGCTGTTGATGGCGGTTCGTGCATCTATATCTTGGGTATGCTTGCAGAGCGAGGGCCATGGATGGTATACTTACCAGAACGACATCGAGATTCGACTGGCGTGTAGCGAGCGATTGGAGTTGTAACTGTGCGTTGTTTCAGCGGACGGGGCGGCGAATCTGCGCGCATGCAATCCGAGGTCGGGTTGTGCGCGGATGGCGCGATGTGCACCACGCCATGATCGCTACACGAGGTGGCTTCGATGGCAGATAGTGAGGTGACGTAATGGCAAAGCGGATTTCGAACTGGAGCACGGCGCGGCAGCGCGCATTGTGGGGCCCGGGGTGGGAGAACTACTACGCCGGTTTCTGGAGCCGCGAGGAGGTGATAAACCGCATACGGAGTCTGGCAAACCGTGGCGCACGCATTCACCTCGCCGGCGTGGCCGGACTCGGCGAATGGCATCTGATAAGGGCGGCATCCCATTTCTTCGGCTCCTGGCGGGCCGCGGTGAAGGCAGCGGGGTTCGACTACGATAAGGTGCGGGCGGACAAACTCTGGACGCGGGAGAAAGTGATGAGGATGATCCGGAAACTTTACCGGCAGGGCAAGCCGCTCAACTCGCGGGCCGTGCAGATAAACGAGCCCGCCCTCTTCGCAGCGGCTTGCCACGATCATCTGTTCGGCGGTTGGGCGAAGGCGGTCGAGGCGAGCGGTCTCGATTACGAGAGGATTCGCCGGTATGAGCAATGGGACGAGGCGCGTCTGCGACAGGAGGTTGCCGCAGCGGAACGCGCGGGTCTGTCGCTCAACGCCAAGAGCATCTTCAGGAGCCGTCCTCACCTCTACTGGGCAGGATGCCGGCGATATGGCTCGTGGGGCAATACGTTGCGTGCGCTCGGCTATGATGCGCAGTCGGTGGCCCTGCGCAAGAAGCGCTCCACGGAGGAAATAGTCGAGGGCATCCGCGCGCTCCATCGCGCGGGCGTTCGGCTCGACTATAAGACCGTGCGTGAGCGCTACCCTGCGCTCCACGCGGCTGCGTGCCGCGCCTTTGGCGGTTGGGTGGAGGCGCGCCGCGCTGCCCTCGACGGTCAGGCCGAGGCGTGGCGACTCCGCGAGGGCAAAGGTTGATCGCGGTTCCTCACGGGATCCGATTGTCAGCGCTCGCCCCGGGCGATATACTCGGTGATGGTGACACGCGCCGGATGAGGCGCCGTTGTATTGTGGATGGCCGGCATTGGCTGACGAGATAGCGCGCAAGATCGCTCGGCTTCAGGCAAACATCGAGAGAGTCTTCTACGGCAAGTCCGAGGTCGTGAAGTCGCTTCTGGTTGCGCTGTTCTCCAACGGACACGTCCTGATCGAGGATGTGCCCGGGGTGGGCAAGACACTGGTCGCGCGTGCGCTGGCTCGCTCGATCGCGGCTTCCTTCCAGCGCATCCAGTTCACTGCCGACATGCTGCCCTCGGATGTCATCGGCGTCAGTGTGTACGACCAGGACGTGCACAGGTTTGTCTTCAAGCCGGGCCCCATATTTGCCAACGTGGTGTTGGCCGATGAGATAAACCGGACGAGCCCGCGCACGCAGAGCAGTCTCCTCGAGGCCATGAACGACTTTCAGGTCTCGGTAGACGGTGTGACCCACCCTCTGCCGAGGCCGTTCCTGGTGCTGGCGACACAGAATCCTTACGACGTCGAGGGCACGTATCCACTTCCCGAGTCCGAACTTGACAGGTTTTTCCTTCGGGTATCCGTGGGCTATCCGGGCCATGCGGACGGCCTTCGGATCCTCCGGGACTATGTGACGATGGACTCGGTCGAATCGCTGGAACCGGTGATGACGGCGGAAGAAGTACGAGCGCTGCAACGCAGGGCGGCGCAGGTACACGTGGACGATAGCGTGGCTGATTACATCCTTACGCTGGCCGAACGCACACGCGAGGCGCCCGAGGTGGATATCGGAATAAGCCCCCGCGGCGCGCTTGCTCTTTATCGGGGTGCCCAGGCGCATGCGATGATCAAGGGGCGCGACTATGTGACGCCCGACGACGTCAAGGCGGTGTGTCCTATGATATTCCTCCACCGCATGGTGTGTCGTGGCGACCGCGACAGGGGCCTCAACGGGGTAGCCTCCCGCGTGCTCAACGATATCCTGCGCTCGGTGCCAGTGCCCGTCTGAGGGCGCGTCGTGATGACGGCCCCCGGGTTCCGGGTCGAGGACCGATTCCGCGGGCGCTCAGGATTCGCCATGTCAGGACACAAGACGCAGTTCCGGATCATGCGGGGTGGCTGGGCCCTATTCCTGCTTGCGGCCCTGTTTTCCCTGGGCGCCATAAACGCCGGTCTGAACCTCACCTATCTGCTGGCCAGCCTTCTCATCGCGGTGTTTATGGTGGCGCTGGTGATGCCGGCGCTATCGCTGCGAGGGCTTCGCTGCAAGAGATCTCTCGCCGACCCGCCACACGCGGGCGAGCCGTTCACGGTAGGGCTTTGGCTCATCAACGGTCGGAGGACGACGGCCCGCCTCGTCGCGATACGGGAGCCTCTGGCGGCGCAATCATCCGGAGGTGGGCAGCCGGCGCGACTCCTGGCTTTCGCGATACCCCCCGGTGGCCGCATCCGTCTCCAATGCACGCTGCCGCCGTTCCGACGCGGCGTTCACCCGTTGCCCGGGCTGGTTCTCTCGAGCAGGTTTCCTTTCGGTGTGGCCGAGTACGCCGTCCAGTCGGCGGCGGAAGGCGAACTGGTGGTCTATCCGGTGCGCGGACGATTGGGGGCGGAGGTGGTGGCATCGCTGCGACCGACCGGAACTCGCCTCGGTAGTCCATCGCGTTACGGGCTGCGGACGGAGGAGTTCCGGACTCTCCGCGAATACGTGCCCGGCGACAATCCGCGCGCGGTGCACTGGCGGACCTCGGCGCGGCTGGGAAGGCTGTGCGTCCGCGAATTCGAGCGGGAGCGCTCCGCGCCGGTGGTCGTCCTTCTCGACAGCAGGCTGCCCCGCTCGCTCCCCTCGGGTTCACACGCTCGAGCCGCGGAATGCGTGGAGACCGCGATAAGTTTCGCCGGCGAGGTGTGTCGCCTTGCGGTGATGCGTGGCAGTGGGGCCACGCTCGTCGGATTCTTCCCGGAACCGCGCGCCATCTCCGCGTCGCCCAATCTCCGCTCGATGCATGCCATATACGACGCGCTTGCGAGACTGGTTCCTTCGGAGAGCGATTCAGCAGCCCCGCTCCGGCAGGTGGCCCAGCGAGTTGGTATCGGGAGAGCGTGGCGGGTGATCGCTGTCACGCCAGTCGAGGAGACGGCGCGCGGGTTGCTCGACGCATTCCGCGATGTGCGGATGCAGGTGCACGTGGCAAATGCGCCCGGCTTCGAACGGTTGTTCGTGCCTCTGGCAGGTCGCGAGACACTCGGACAATGAAACTGGAGTGGCTCTTCCTCAGGCTGAACCTGGCGCTAGTGCTCGTGAGCGTGCTCGCTCATGAGATCGCCGCCGGACAGTTCCTGTTCCTGGCCATCGCCATCGTAGTGGCGAGCGTCGTCTGGTACTACGACAGTGTTGGCCGTCCGCTGCACCTTTCGGACCGCGTGGCGACGCTGATTCTGTTGCTCATCTTCATCGCCACGCTCCTGCGCAGCATGGCGCGGGGAGGCGTTACAGGCATGCAGGTGCTGGAGGTGGACGTGCCGACGGTGGGGCAGTTCCTGATCGCGTTCGAGTGCGTGTATCTGTTGAAGGAGAAGAGGCCGCGCGATTACGTCTGGCTTTACGCGGTCAGCGCCATCCTCATGGCCATCGCCGGCCTTCTGATGCCGGGTCTGGCCTACGCGCCCTTCTTCCTCCTTTACGCCGTGTCAGGCCTTGCCGCGCTTGCCGCCTACAACGCGTGGGTCGAGGCGCGCGAAGCGGGCGCCGGTGTGGTATCGGATGCCCGGGTGAGCGTGGGAACTGTCCTCCTCGTGTTGCCCGTCACAGTACTCCTGATGGTACCGGTGGGGGCGATCTTCGCGCTCCTTCCCAGGCGCGCAATCCCGACGCCGCTGGCCAGCGGCATAGTGCAGGGGATCGGCGTGCAGCCCGTCGCGGGGTTCTCGGAACGCGTTCGACTCGGCACGTCAGGGCGCATACTCGAGGACCCTACGCGTGTCATGCGGGTACACCTGTACGATGCCGATACCGGCGAGCCGCTTCATCTGGATTCGATTCTTCTACGTGGTGTGTCCCTGGACGAGTATGCATATAACGACGGAGAGTGGGAGTGGCGCTCCAGCGAGACGAGTCGGGGCTCATGGGAGGATTTTCCGTGGGGAGGCGGGAACATCACCCGGATATACGAGAGGAGTTTCCCCCGATTCGGCTCAGGCTATCACCGGCGCGTGAGGTGCGTGATAGAACTCCAGCCGCTCAACACGATGGTCGTCTTCGCGCCATTCGCTCCGGAGGAAGTGAAAATCGCCCGCGACCGTTCGTTGAAGGCGAACGCGACGAGCCACGATCTGTATCAGCACCCGCGGCGGGGTTACATGAGGGAGTATGAAGTCGTTAGCCGGCTTTACGACGCCGCTCCGCCATCGGGCAGTCTCCTTCGAACGTTGCCGCCGGACATCCGCGAGACATACCTTCGTGTTCCGGCGGAGTTGCCGACGCGCGTAATCCTGAAGGCGCGCGAGATCGCGCCAGGTTCCAAATTCCCCACGCCTTACGACAAGGCCGTCGCCATCATGCGGTATCTTTCGAACCCGGAGGAGTTTTCCTACACTCTCGATGCCAGGCCCACGCCGGGCAGCGAGCCTATCGAGGATTTCCTCTTCGTGAGGCGGCGGGGACACTGTGAGTACTTCGCCTCGGCTATGGTCATGATGCTGCGCTCGGTGGGCGTGCCGGCTCGCCTCGTCAACGGCTTCAAGGTCACCGAGTACAACCCTCTCGGGGGATATTATCTGGTCCGGCAGTCGGATGCCCATTCCTGGGTCGAGGCCTATCTCGACCCCGATGGATGGCGGACCTTCGATCCGAGCGTCATGCGCGATGCCGCCACTCCCAGGCCCCTGTTCGTCCGTCGCTGGTGGCAAAACCTGTACGATGCCACCGAGACCCTGTGGGTGAAGTACGTCCTCAACTATGATCACGAGATGCAGGCGCAGATCTATGGCTGGTTCCCACGGGTCGCCGACGCGGCGAGGACCCTGTGGATGAGGCTTGTGCTCCTCGCCGGAGCGGAGTCGCTGACATTCCAACGGAGCGAGGTGCGGACCGCCCTGCGCTGGGCGACGCTGGCATTGAGGGCCGTGTTCGTGGTGGGTGCTGCCGCAGTGATAGGACTGCTGCTCGCTGCCGGCGTTCGCTGGTGGTTGCGCACGAGGGGCGCGCGCACTGGCACAGCCGTCGCGACCCGTTTCTACAGGAGAATGGGGGACATCCTCGCACGGCGCGGCTTCCGTCGCGAGACATGGATGACTCCGGCGGAGTTTGCGGACTATCTTGCGGCCTCGGGTTGGCCGGCGATGGAACCGGTGATGACGATCACGCGTTTCTTCTGCGAGGTGCGTTACGGGCGACGGTTGCTCTCTCCGGCCGAGCGCAGGGCGGTGCGTTCCGCCCTGGCCGCGCTTCGAGCCACTGGGCCTGCGCGACGCGCCACGTGAGCAGCGGCGTCAACCCGGGTGGCGCTCGTAGATCCAGTCCGAGGGCCCGCGAACCTCCGTGCGGACGAACCCCAGGTCGGTGTAGAACTTCACCTCCCTGTGGTAACTGAGGCGTACCCGTATCCTGTCCGGCTTTTGCGGGAGCGGCCCCTCCGCGTAAAAGCGATGGAGGACGCCCCTGATGAACTTCGTGTAATTGAGATTCGGCTGGTCTGCGAGCGCGAACGAGATCGTCTGCAGGTCCGGTGAGTACTTGATGTACCCCAGGATCTGCCCTGCGCGCTCGACAGTCCAGAAGTTTTCCGTCTCCTGCGCGAAATAGTCGCCGGGGATGGTCAGTTCCATCTGGTGGGCGCGTTCGCTGAACGCCTTCGCCACGGCAACCAGTACTGGATCGTCCTGCGGCTTGCGCGGCCGGAAACGCACATCCTCCACGAAATCTCCCACTGCCGCCCATTGGCGCAACTGCCGCTGGAGGCTCTTGCCCATGTCCTCCGCTTCCCTGAGCAGCCGCGGGATGGTGACCTTGTGGTTGGCGGTGAATACGTTCGGGTACTGGCGAAGCCCCTCGGCGTAAAAGTTCAGAAGGTCCTGGAACTCCTCCAGTTCCGACGCGATTTGCTTGAGCCAGGGAACCGGATAGAACTTCCGAGCGTCATGTTCGAAACGCTCTCGCAGTGTCTTGAATCGGGCCGTCAGGACCTCGGCAGTGTCCTCCTTCAGGCGTTTCTGGAGTGCCTTTTCGCTCTGCTCTCGCTGGACGCGCTTGCGGATCTCCCGTTGCTTCTCCAGTTCGACTACCCGATCCCGGAGCCGGTCGAGCTGCTGCTTCCAGGTGAGTTGTGAGTCGTCTGGCATGGGGCACCTGCTGCCAAGCCGCCGTGGGGCTGCGGTGAGCGACGTGGAACCACCGCGAACAACCGAGGCTCGGATTCTAGCACCCCCCTCCATCCCCGTCAAGGTTCGGACCGCGCTGGCGCCCTGCGCTTCGGCGATCGCTCAGCCGGAGTCACTCGACGCCACGGATCATGGCTATTGCTGCACGGTACTCCTGGAGCGTGCCGAAAAACTCCAGTGTTATCGGCCCACGGTAACCCCTGGAGGCGAGCACTGAGAGCACCGTTCTCCACTGGACCGTACCCCGGCCGGGCGGCAGATGATCATCCTGGATCCCGTTGTTGTCGTGCATGTGCACGTTGAAGACGCGCTCACAAGGCATCGCGAGGTAGGAGTCGATGTCCCCCTGGACGTGTGCATGGCCGATGTCCACGGTCATCCCTACCCAGTCGGATGGAAGCCCGGCGAGCAGCCAGCGTATTTCCTCGGGCCGGTCACCCAGGGCGCGGGGCACGATGGCGGGCGTGTGGTTCTCGAGGGCGATTCGAACTCGCCTGCGCTCAACCTCGGCAAGAACCGACCGGATACCTTCGAGGACGTTGCGGAGAGCCCCGGTCCGGTCCTCGTGCTCGGGACAGCTGCCGCAGTGCAAGGTGATCAGCCGGGCGCCGAGCGATTCCGCACGATCGAGGACCTCGCGCAGGATGCGCGCGATCTCCAGCGGTTCGCGCAACCGGCTGCCCTCTGCAGCGAGGTCGAATGGCCCCTCGTATGGAGCGTGATGCTGCGGAACCAGGCAGTGGCGTCGCATGAGTTTCACGACGCTGGCGGCGACATCGGGCTCCGTCCAGAGCCTGCGCTCATCCGATTCGAACAGTTCCGCTCTCTGAAAGCCGGCGTCGGCTGTTCGTGCGATCAAGTGGTCCAGCGTGGGGAACGGGTTACGGTCGAGGCAAACGGCGAGTGGGTTATTCAAGATTCTCTCTCTCGTTCTCGGTGCGGAACCAGGCACGGAATGCGGAGCATAGGCGCTGGAGAAAGTGTCGTCAAGGCGATTTCGTGCAGTTCTTGATTTCATTGCCGTTGCCACGGGATCTCCTGGTCGCGCCTCCAAATGATGAAGAGGCTTCGTCGGCTGTCTCCCGACTTCTATGGCTGATTCGCTCGGCGGATAATGGGGATGCTGGACCCGGGCAAACGTGGGGCCGGTCGTTTACGAGTCAGTGACCGCGGGGGAGCCGGCAGCAGCGGATGCTCGCGCTTTATCGGCCTCGAGATGTGCCCACCCTGTCGCCTCGCGTCAAAAAGTCTTGGCCTGAATAGGGTTACATTGAGCACTATGGGCATATATGGCACGCTATGGGGATTTATCGAGCGCCATAGTCCTTTATGGGGTCTTGACAGGCAGCATGGTCCGCTATATACTTTATTACGAAGGCGCGGAAAACGGGTTCCGCGCAGGGTTTCGAGTCAGATGCAAAGGAGGAAGGTATGAGGCGTACATCGTTGGCGTGCGTGGCGTTGGGAGCGTTGGTAGTGCTGGCGTCGTTCGTGGTCCTGGCGCAGGACCAGCCGGTAGCGCCTGTCGAGAAGAAGGACATTGTCGCGACGTTAGCGGCGAAGCCCGAGTTCTCGAAGTTGGTGCATCTCCTGCAGGTGGCAGGATTGAGCGACACGCTCAAGACCATGAAGGGCGTAACCGTCCTCGCCCCGACCGATGCTGCGTTTGCAGCGCTGCCGAAGGAGACGCTCGACAGCCTCACGGCGGATCCAGTTCGTCTCCGGGCGGTTCTCACGTACCATGTGGTGATGAGCGAACTGAAGAAGGCTGACATCGAGAAGGCCGTGGGACAGCAGTTCAAGACCATGAACGGGCTTCCCATCAGCGTGACCAAGACCGACGCCGGGGAAGTGCTCATCGGCGGCGCCAAGGTGGTGGTCGCCGACCAGGCGGCGTCCAATGGGATCATCCAGGGCATCAACAAGGTGATCATGCCGCCGGCCCAGTCGGTTCCACCGGCCGTGACGAAGTAGCCGAACGGCCTTGTAAAAACCCCGGGGGAGCCGCGTGGCTCCCCCGGATTCGTTTTAATGGGCCTCGCCGTGGCAGAGTCGTGTACCGTCGACTTGGCACCGGCTGCGCCGCGTGCTAACATCTCGCCGGAATGCACAAATGCGCATGTGGCGTCCAGGTGCTCCACGCGAGGGATCCACGGAATGGAGAGACAGATAGCAGTTGTAGGGCTGGGCTACGTCGGGCTCCCCCTCGCCGTTGCCTTCGGCAAGAAGGAGCTGGTCATCGGCTTTGACAGGGATTCGGGCCGGGTGACCGAACTCCGCCGCGGTCGCGATCGGACCGGCGAGGTGACGGCTGTGGACCTGGCGCAGGCGAAAATCGAGTTCACCGACGACCCCGTCGCACTCCGGCGGGCCAACTTTATAATCGTGACGGTGCCCACGCCGATAGATCGCGCGCACCGGCCTGATCTCGAGTGCGTGATCTCCGCCAGCAGGAGCATCGGCGAGAACCTCCAGAGGGGAACCACGGTTGTTTTCGAATCCACCGTATATCCCGGTGTGACCGAGGAGGTGTGCGTTCCGGTGATCGAGAGCGCCTCTGGCCTCAAGTGCGGGCGCGATTTCAAGGTGGGTTACTCGCCTGAGCGGATCAATCCAGGCGACAAGGAGCACACGCTGGAACGTGTGGTGAAGGTGGTGGCTGGCATGGATGCGCAGACGTGCGACGCTATCGCCGAGGTCTATGCCACCGTATGCGCCGCAGGCGTCTATCGCGCGCCGAACATCAGGACCGCCGAGGCTGCCAAGGTGATCGAGAACATACAGCGCGACCTCAATATCGCCCTGATGAATGAACTCGCGATGATATTCCATCGTCTCGGTCTCGACACGCTCAGCGTCCTCGAAGCCGCAGGGACCAAATGGAACTTCCTGCCGTTCCGGCCAGGCCTGGTCGGTGGACACTGCATAGGCGTGGACCCCTACTACCTGACGTACAAGGCCGAGATGCTCGGTTATCATCCCCAGGTCATCCTCGCGGGACGCAGGATCAACGACGGCATGGGCCAGTACGTGGCGCAGCAGACCGTGAAGCGCCTCATCCATCAGGAACTCAACGTCCGCCAGGCTCGCGTCGCGATCCTTGGTCTGACGTTCAAGGAAGACGTGCCAGACATACGCAATTCGAAGGTGGTGGACATCGTCCAGGAACTGGCCGATTACGGTGTGGCCGCGCGCGTGCACGATCCGCTGGCCGACGCGAATGACGCGATGCGCGAATACGGGATCCGCCTCGCCTCGCCGCAGGAACTCCTGGACTCCGATGCTGTCATCATCGCCGTCGCCCACCGCCAGTACCGGGAGAAGGGCCCTTCGTGGGTACAGAGCCTCCTGCGGCGGCCGGCGCGGGGAGTCGTCATTGACGTGAAGTCCATATTCTCGCCCGCGGACTTCCCGGAGACGGATTACTGGCGGCTATGAACGCGTCGAGCGCCAGCGCGAAAAAAGTGGACCGTCACACCCCTGTCGCCTGAACGCTGCCCGCTGCCTCGTCGAGCCATCTTCTGTACGTGGCCGCGTCTTCTCCGCTCCCCGCAAGAAGTTCATCGTCGTCGCGGCTCCACTCCATGTGAATGGTCAGCGGACCCGCAAACCCCCTTGCCACCAGACACCGGAGGGCGCCCCGCAGGTCGGTCGCGCCCTCGCCAGGGCGGAAGACCTTGCGGACGAAGACCGTTCGACCATCCGCCGTATCCTTTACGCGCGCCATGTCTTTCAGGGCCACGACCTTGAGATATTCCCCCACTATCGAACACGCCATGGGGAACTCCTCGCCGGAGATCGTCAGATGGCCCGTGTCAAGGTAGGCCCCGACGCACGACGGGTCGAAATCCCGTACAACGTGCATGAGCGAGGATGCGTTCAGCCCGATGTAAGGTCCGCTGTGAGTGTGATATACAACGGTCACGGCGTACCTCCGGGCGACCTTTTCCCACCGGGCGAGGGCCTCGCGAGCGTCCGACACGGACGGCCAGTATCCGACCTCCTCCCTGAACGGGAAGTATCCGATCTTCAGCAGTCGCACGTCGTTCTCCATCATCGTACCGAGAAGCGGTTCCACGTAGGATGTGCCCAGGGGGTCGGTCAGATTTCCCTCGGCGGTGAGCATCGGGAGCGAGAGACCCTCCCGCCGCAGCGCGCGTACGAGTTCGGGGAGCGCGGTCCGGAAGTTATCGGGGTTCACGGCGTATCCCGCGCGCACGGGGTAGTCGAGTCCGTCGAGTCCCCATCTGGCGGCCGACGCGGCCGCTTGTGCCATGTCGAGCGAACGCATGTGTTTTGCGAACATGACGAGTTGCATCAGCCTCATCTCCAGGTATCAGGGCTCACAGCCATCGCTTGCGCTTGAAGTACAGGAGCATTCCGCCCGCCACGATCGCCATGAGCAGGAGTGCAGCCGGATAGCCGTACCTCCAGTAGAGTTCGGGCATATTATAGGGTCGGAGGCGCGGATCGTAACTGAAGTTCATTCCGAATATGCCCGCTATGAAACTGAGCGGCATGAAGATAGTCGCGATTATCGTGAGTACCTTCATGACCTCATTCAGACGGTTGCTCACGCTCGACAGGTATATCTCGAGCATACCCGATACCATGTCGCGCTGCGTCTCGATGGTATCTATCACCTGGACGGTATGGTCGTAAACATCGCGGAAGAACACCGACGTTTCGCGGCGAATGAAGCCCGACTCGTCGCGCCAGAGCGAGGCGGCGACCTCCCGCATCGGCCACACCGCTCGCCTGAGGATGAGGAGTTCGCGCTTGAGCCTGTGGATCTCCTTCAACGTCGCGGGCCCGGGATCGCGGACGACCATCTCCTCTATCGCCTCTACTCGTCCGCTGATATCCTCCAGGAGAACGAAGCAATGATCCACGATGGCATCCATGAGCCGGTACACGAGGTAATCGGGCCCCATCCTTCGTATTCGGCCCTTGTTCAGGCGTATCCGGTCGCGCACAGCGTCGAACACATCCCCCGGCCGCTCCTGGAACGAGATGACGCAAGTATCGGTCAGGACTATACTTATCTGTTCCGAGGTTATGTGGCGGGTGCTATCGGCGTAATGTGGCATCTTGAGGCCGATGAACAGATACTTTTCGAACTGCTCCACCTTCGGGCGCTGGTCGGTCACGACGATGTCCTCTAGCGTCAGCGGGTGCATATCGAAATGTTTGCCGATCTTCTCGACCGTTGTCGCGTCGTTCACCCCGTCAACGTTGATCCAGGTGACCGTCGGCTTATCCTTGTAGGGGAAGCAGTCCTCCGGCCGTTCCACCTGGCGCGACTCGAAAGAGTTCTGGTCGTAGTCGAATACCGTGATGAGTGGAGTCCCAGCGGGCGGCCTTTCGGATGAGGGCATTGCATCCCTGGTTCCCGTCGCGACATCCGAACGGTCTCTGCTCTTGGGCATCGAAAACCCCCCCGCCGAGGTCTTTTTCGCGTTGAGATTACGCTCTCCCGCGGGAAGCGTCAATAGCATGCAGGCGGTGGGAACGGGGGGAGGTTCTGGCAGCCGGTTACATCCATCAGCGGATGGTTTGAAAGACAAGACCTACGCGGAGGGTGTCGTCCGACCTTGTCGCTGTCACACAGGCCACGAGCGCCTGGCCCGGGCGCGGTTCAGACCCTTGCACTTTTCCACAGCACATCCCGGATTTCCCCGGGGCTTCACGACAAGGGCATCCGTAACCCCCGCCTGATCCGGATCCGTCGGTACATTCAACGTTTCCTGGCAGTGACCAGCAAACGGGTACAGTTCTACTGGAACCGATATCCGTCTTGGAGGCCTGTTGCCTGATCTGGCTCCAACCGAGGCGCCCCGAAGTGCGTTCGCTTTAACCGAGTGGGTGGGGCTAGCCACTACACCCGCTCTCGCCAAATCTGCTGCAGGATGATACCAACTGGCTAAACGGCAGACCCGCAAACCGCTCAAAGTCTTGCTGAAGGACTTTAGCGAACGTCCAGGGTTCCCGCGCCAATTCCGAAACCTTCTGACACCACGCAGTAGCCGCTTTGACTTTCGCAGCGGTGTCTTCTTGCTTGTCCCATCCAGCCCCTTTGGACTCCAACAAGAAATAACCATGAGCCGTCTTGACGACAAAATCCGGCGTGTAGTGGCGCAGGTAGCGCTGATCATCATGGTACGGAATACGTAACGGCATTCGCGGCAAGACCTTGGCGTACGCCAATACTTCGTCCTGTTCGTCGAGATAGCGCATGAACTGCCTCTCGTATTCCGAGCCGCGGGGATAGGGCAGCCCTTCCCGCTCCCCTGCGGCGAAGACCGTTTTCCTGGCCGGGTAAACGGGCTCTGAGGTGTGAAACGCTTGGCCGTCATTCCATTGGCCCACGCTCCATCGTTCTACCATCTCGTACGGCTCCTCCACCACCTGCAGGCGCGAAATAGAATCCGCGAAAACATCCCGAATCTTTTCCCGCACCGGAAGGTGATTGAGTTTGCGAACCGTGTCGGGATCGGACATATTCACTGGGCAGTCGAAGAGATGTCGCTCAATGTACTGCCTTACCTTGGGTACGATTTCAGCGAATTGGGCGGAAGCGCCACAGCGGGACAGGATGGCTTTGGTCATGTTGGCCAGGTAAACCTCGTAGCGATCGGTGTAGTCGAAGGAGAGTTCGCGCTCCAGGTCAGTCTTCTGAGTGAGGAGGTCTTTCTCGCGATACATCACCGTGGGCAGCGCGATATCGGCCCAGCGGAAGAGTCCGTGTGGGAGAGTCTCCACGTTCAGGTCTGCGATGCGACGCATGTCGCGCGTCAGTCCGCCCGCAAGAACAGGGATAGAAAAATCGTAGCGGACTTTGCCCGGGTCCACGCGAACTATGTTGGCAGGTTCGTAGACTCGGCGGGCTTCGGTGATCTCGATGTCCAGGTCCTCGTTCTTGATTTCCGCGTTCCACAGGTCGCGAAAGCGCGGATGGTCAATGACGATGAGTTTTTCTTCCCATCCAGCGGTGGTCGGGGTCATCCGCCGCAAGCCCCGCCCCAGGGTCTGCTCTGCCAGAATCGCCGACTGATAGGAACGCAAGGGCACAATCACGCAGACGTTCTTGACGTCCCATCCCTCCTTGAGCATCATCACGCTGACGATGGCCTCGTACTCGTTCTCGTTGGTGTCAATGGAGCGCGCTGCCTCTCGCGCCTTCTCCAGGTCCTTCTTGGTGATCACGCCGGCGGTGTCGGTATGGATGACCAGGGTCTTGAGCCGATGTTCGCCCTCCAGATAGTCGCCCACTTTATCCGCATTCCGCGTCTGATCGGTCATCACGAAGAGAACCGGCTTTTTGCCGGTGGCTTTGAAGTCACGCTGGAACTGGCGAAAGACCTCCACGCCAGTATCGATTTGCAGTTGGTTCTTCTTGACATAGTCCTTGGTCAGGGGTTCTGATGCATGCTCGATTTCGCCGATCTTGGGGCGTTTTACCACCTGATCGCGAATAGCCGCCGCCAACGGGTAATCGTAGATGATGTGGGGGAAAAACACCTTCCGGTCCCCAGCGCCGGTGTATGGCGTGGCCGAAAAGTCCAGTTGCATCACCAGCCCTTCGCTCCCCCGATTGCGCCCCGTCTCGTGCAGCCGAGCGATGGCTTTAGCCCACTCCAGGTCGTCGGAGTGCACATGGTGGGCTTCGTCGTTCAGCACGAGCAGGTCAGGATGTTCCGCCAGAGCACTTCCGAGGTCCACGCGGGCCAGAGGCCTATCTTCGACGACGCGCGGGCCGATCGCTTCGCGAATAACATTGGAGGGCTCTGGGGCTTTCTCTTCGTAAAGCTGCTGGACGTTGGTCAGGTAGAGGGTGCCAAAGGCGTGCGGCGCGGTCACCTGACTCTGGAAGACCAGTTGAAGGTCGAAGTCCGCTTCCCATTCCGGCGGGATGAAGGGATAGTTCTGGAAGATGGCGTTATCTTCGAAGGCCTCGTTGAGCCTGTCGAGCACGATCAGGTTGGGCGCGATGAGCAGGAACCTGGAGGTGTAGCGGCAGCCGTTTTGGGTGCCGAAGAAGCGATTGAAATACTGCCAGACGATCGCCAGCGCCATGAGAAAGGTCTTGCCGGAGCCTGTGGCCATCTTGAAGCAGTACTTGGGCCAGTTGTCGGTCGTGGGATCGAAGGCGAGGCTAACGTCAAAGTTGCGCGCAAGGCTGTAGAGGTTATGGTAGCGGCATACCTCATAGACATAGATGAGAGCCTCTATCGCCTCACGCTGGGCGCGCCAGAACTTGAATTCGCTCCAATCCTTCAGCAAGTGCTCCTCATTGAACCAGAAGTCGAACAGGCGCTGGGTGACGGGGCTGGCGCGCTCGTAGCCCTTCTCCCGCCAGGAAGCGACGGTGGATTTGATTTTGTGGTCGAGAGCGATAGAAGCCATCGTTACTCTCCACCCCCTTGTAGCGTACCATCCTCCAGGTCATCGAAGAGACCTGGCTGTGGCTCTGTTTGCAAATCAAGCGTCACACAAGAGAAGCGGGTCAAAGCATCAAGTACCTTATCTTGTTGTTCACTATTTTGCAGGATAATCTTCCAGCCTTCGCCGGGCTGAGATGTAATACTGTTTGGCGCTTCAGAATTCACGGCCTGCGCCAGCGCGTCCATCAATTGCCAGCACAATCGCCGCATGTGCCTCGCCGACTCGCGATTTTCCCATTGTCCATACATGCCAAACATCGCGTCGTTGAGGATTTTCTCGGAATTCAAAGACAACTCACAGGGATGGTGCGCGTGACCAACTGCGGCAACAACAGTGCTCTGCATTCTCTCAAAAAGTACCCGCTTACAGAACTCCCTCTCCTCTGGGGATTGGTCGATGTCAGGATCATAAGGGATGAAGTAGAGCGGTCTGGGATCGGTATCCGGCTCTCGCTTCATAAAAGAGTTGTTGCCTTTAGGTAGTCCAAAGAATGCACTTGCCTGGTCGTCAATCGCAATGCTGACTTCTGTCTCAGTTGATGCAAGCCCCAGAACGGAAAACTGTCCGGCAGGTATTTGGGCCGCATTCAGTCCTTTGTAGAGGGTTGCAAGCGTTTGAGCAAGGGGTCCTTGCTCCGTCTGTGGCGTCATAAATGCCAGAAGCGGGCCCGCAACCTGTCCGGGAGCCAGGCCAAGGACCTCTGCCGCTCGCGGTCCTGCGACAACCAAAAGGCTCCGCCCTTGCTCAGCCGTGGAGGAGGTTGCTCCAAAAGAGCTTTTCTTGCATTCGGTGAAGGCAAACTTGCGAGCACCTTCGTGTGCCAGCACTACATCTGGGCGGACTCTCTCCTGCATATCGATCTGTGCTTCCTGAGCCACAAGGCGCAAATCAAGCGGCAGACCGAGTAGCGGCGCGATGGCATACACCGTGAAGCCCTTTTCATACAGGAGCGGGCTGATTTCGCTTCCATCCGGCATTGGCTGAGCCAGCCACAGAAGCGTGTTCAACTGAAAGAGGGGATCTCTTATCAACTCATTCGGCATTGGGGTCATAGCGAATTCCCCTCGTGGAATCCTCGACTATTTGTCCGTATGGTTTATCGCCAATGAAGGCTTCGGCTCCGGGGTCGAGGTATCGCTGGATATTTGTCACCAGACGGTGCACGGTATTCCCACAGGTGCCATTGGGGATAATCGCCGTGCATCCCTTCGCGGTAAGTTCGAGAAATAGAGGTTGCCAGAGATGGCGGTCAACGCCGTAGACATGTACCTTTGTTGGTCCGAGGCGGATGGGATGCCCCCAGAGTCGGAAACGGTTGCGCTTTCGTTCAAAAGTTGCCTTTATCCAGTACTCGAAAACGTCGGCGTTTAGAGGTTCCCGAAAGCGAATGATAACCGGAGCGCCAACGATTTTACGAAACTGTCCTGGAACGCCGACGGATTCCTGTATCGAGTACCACGCCTGCTCTTCCGTTGATTTGAGGAGCTGCTCGTAAATGCGAACGACAAACAGCAGGTGACTCCTGTGGTCGCGAAAGCTCTCGCTTCTGTTTGTCACTCGCCCGTTATCGTAGAAATCGTGGCCCCCGCGTCCTACAGGAGAGGGGAACCGCAACTGACTGATCGCATACAGGGGAGAGTAAATCTCCTGTAATTTCCTCAATTTCTCTTGAATCACACCGATGCGGTCAACGAGACGGAAACTGGTAGCGCGTCGCTCGATGATTTCCCCAAGTTCCTCATCTTCGGAATCCTGAGAAATTTGCTCTTCTTCCTCGCCTGGCTCCAATGCAGTGCTGTCCACAGCAAAAATGCTGTCATGGGTAAAAACCAGCCGGGTGAAGCGATGCGGCCGGCCAAGCCGTGTGACTAACTCCCATAATACGCCAAAGGTCAGGCCACTCAGCCACACGTGGTCAATTTCTGGACTGTGAAGCACAAGACGACGCACCCATCGTCCGAGTTCGTCCGACTTCATTACGCTGTACAGTGCGACTATGCGGGGGCGGAGGCGTTCCAGGAAACCGATCTGCCCAATTTGATCGTCTGTCGCCAGGAATAGCTCCTCGTCCAACGGTTGCAGATGCACCCCCCGGCGGCCAAAAATAGCCTGGAGTCCTTGACTGGTACGCGCCTCCTGCCCGTCCAGGATTTCCAGCAAATGGCTCTTGACGAGTGGTCTCTTAAGTTTTCGCTCGTCTAATTCTTCCATCCGTTCAATGGCGTAGCCATCGAAAAAGCGGATCATCTGCTGACGGTTCTGTATTTGTCGGAGGTCCATCTGCGTCACGGTATCCCCACCTCCACCATCTTCGTCGTATCATTCCCGAAGATGTCCACCACCTTCACCAGCACCTTGTACGTGCCCGGCTGATCGTAGGTGTGGGTGGCTTTCGTTTCCAATTTGGGGTCCTTACGCGTGCGGAAGGATTGCCAGCCGTTGTGGAAGGTGTCGTCCTTGTAGTCCCAGTCCACCGCCCAGTAGTCAATGTAGTCGGTGAACTTCTTGATTTTCTCGCGTACTTCGTCTGGTACGTACTCCGGATTGGCGATGATGAAGTCCTTGAGCCGAACGGTGGCTTTCCTGCCGTTGACCTGATGTTCTAACTCCAGGTAGTTCAGGTCGAAGAAGCGCACCTCTTCTTTGGCCGGGTTGGTGACTTCCAGCGCCTCGCGTGGGATGGAGACCAGCCGCACCTTGACGCCATAGTCCTCGCCCACCTGGCTGACCAGGTCGTGCAGGCCCATCTCGAAATCCCAACCGAGGAAGTGCACCTCGCGCACGCCTGCACCTTGCGCCTCTTTCAAGGTCTGGCGGATCTCCCGCATGGTGACGGGGCTGTCCACGCTGCCCACATGGACGTAGGCGCGCGCTTTCTTGCCGTGGAGGGTCGCAAATCCGCTGACCGCCTCGGCGCGGTAGAGTTGCAGGATGAATTGAACGTAGCGCTCCCAGTGGCCGTTGGCCGCCAGTTTGTGGCGCTCGTAGTTGCCCAGGTTCAGAATCTCGAAGGGCTTGCAGCCCTCGATTTGCAGCAGTCGCTTGCGGGTGACCTGGATGGCCCACTTGGACAGGTCGCAGCCGATCCAGCGCCGCCCCAGTTTCTCCGCCACCGCCAGCGTCGTGCCGGAGCCGCAGAAGAAGTCGGCGACCAGGTCGCCTTCGTTGGAGGAGGCTCTGATGATGCGGTCCATAAGAGCAAGTGGTTTCTGAGTCGGAAATAACGTTCTTTCTTCTTGTGCCAAGGTATAGAGATCGGTCCACAGGCTCTGCGGTGCAACGCCCTCCGCCTCTTCCAGGTACTTCTTATACCGAGGGACGCCATGTGCCGACATTACGATCAACCCCTTGTCCCACGCTTCGTCAATCTTCTCCTGGCTCCATCTCCAGAATTTTCCAGGCGGGGGCTCTAAGATTTTGTTACCGAAGCGCCGTTTCCTGTCTTGCGGCCGGCCCTGCGGAGCATGCAAAGGGAGGGTGGTGTAGCGCCTTCCGTCGTTGTCAACGTGCCGATACGTTTGGGCAAGGTATTCCTCGCGATATTCTCCCCGAACAACATTGAACTTGTACGTTTCGCCCTTGGTGTAGAAGAGCAGGGTATCGTGGATGCGGCCATACCGCTTCGGATCATTGTGTGTATGTGCCCGCTGGTAAATCACCTCGTTCTTGAAGTTTTGTTCTCCGAATATCTCGTCCATGAAAGTTTTGACGTAATGAACAACCGTATCGTCCAGATGCACATAAATGCTCCCATCCTCCGCCAGCAGTTCGCGCATCAGTATCAGCCTCTCGTACATCATCTGCAGGTAGGAGTCCAGCCCTCGCCCCCAGGTGTCGCGGTAGGCTTTCTCCTCGATGATGGATGGCTCTTTGACGAACTCCTCATCACCGACGCGCACGCGGAAGGAGAAGTCCTGGCCGGTGGCGAAAGGTGGGTCAATGTAGATCAGGTTGATCTTGCCGGCAAAGCGCGGCAGGAGCGAGGACATCACCACCTTGTTGTCGCCCCAGATGAGCATGTTGCGCCATGATTCGTCGCGGGACATCCGGGTGAAAAGGTCGCGCTGCGCCTTCTCGCGGTCGGCTTTCGACTCGTTGACCGTCTCCACAACCTGGAAGGGCAGGATGGTGCGCTCGACCGGGCGCAGGTTGCCCTCGTCATCGTACTTCCCGACCCAGACCAGTTCGGTGCGGGTGATTCCCTTCATGGAACCTTGTACCTCCGTTTCAGTGTAAAGGCATTGGAATCGCTTGGCGAGACAGGAGTTCCCGCATTCGCACCGGGCGGCCCTCTATCGGGGTTGGGAAGGCTCGTGCCCATGCCGATGGAGACGTTGAAGAAGGCCGTGGGCCCAGGCGCTTGTTGTCGCGATGTTCGCAGGTCTCGATGGCCCTGCGCTTGCTCTCGTTGCTCCCCATGCGATGTGCCTCCTTATCGGTCTCCACACTTCGCCCCGTCGTGGCCCCCGCCCTGAACGCAAGGTCGCTCGCAAACGGTGAAAAGCCCTCCCGCTGCGACGCCAATATTATACTGTCCGACCCTGCCGAGGTCACGGTTCGTCAAACGATCTCCAACGCCGCTTTGCAATGCGTCTCCGGCGTTTCCTATAATCCACGAGCCGGCGGAACCGGAAGGGATGCGAGCGCCACAGCCCGTCGCAAGGAGCACCGAAAGGCCCCATCGAGTGGAGGAAACGCGGATGACCGTGACCGCGGAACAAGAGGATGCCGCCGAGGTCGAGCGCTTTCGCGATGCCTGCGCGCGTCTTCTCGCCGAACTTCGACGGGTGATCGTGGGGCAGGAAGAGGTCATCGAACAGGTCCTCATCGCCATGTTCTGCCGGGGTCATTGCCTCCTCGAGGGGGTCCCGGGCCTGGCAAAGACGCTCCTCGTGCGAACGCTGGCCGAGGGGCTGAGTCTGACGTTCCGCCGCATCCAGTTCACGCCGGACCTGATGCCGTCGGACATAATCGGGACGGAGATACTTCGCGAGGATCGCGCAACGGGCCATCGCTCTTTCGAGTTCGTGCACGGGCCGATCTTCGCTCACATCGTCCTCGCGGACGAGATAAACCGCACGCCGCCGAAGACGCAGGCGGCGCTCCTGGAGGCGATGCAGGAGCACCGGGTCACCGCGGGCGGACGCGACCATGTGCTGCCTCCACCGTTCATGGTCCTCGCGACGCAGAACCCGATCGAGCAGGAGGGCACGTATCCTCTTCCGGAAGCGCAACTGGACAGGTTCATGTTCCACGTGCGCGTGGATTATCCGTCGTTCGACGAGGAGGTGGAGGTGGTGCGTCGCACGACCACGCGTTGCGAGGCGACGATATCGAAGGTGCTCGATGCGGCGGATATCGTCCGGCTGCAGGACCTTGTGTATCGGATACCGGTGCCCGACCATGTGTATCGTTACGCGGTGACGTTGGCCCGGCGGACGCGGCCGCGGGAGCCGGATGCTCCGCCGTACGTGCGCGACTGGGTCGCGTGGGGGGCAGGGCCGCGGGCATCGCAATATCTCGTCCTGGGCGCGAAGGCGCGTTCGATTCTCCGCGGGCGTGGCTACGCGTCGGTCGAGGACGTGCGCGCGGTGGCGCCGCCGGTGCTCAGACATCGCACGCTCCTCAACTTCAACGCGGAGGCCGAGGGGGTTGCGGCGGACGACGTGATCCGGAGGCTCCTGGCCGAGGTGCCCGCGATCGAGGAGGATTAGGCGTGGTGGGGCCCTCGATAGACCGGCGTCGGGTCGCCAGGATCGCCCGTCTCCAGTTGCGCGCGCGCACCGCCGTGGAGGGCTTCTACGCGGGCATCCACAGGAGCCCGTACCACGGGTTCAACGTGGAGTTCTCCGAGTATCGCGATTACGCGCCGGGCGACGATCTGCGGCGCCTCGACTGGCGGGTCTTCGCCAGGACCGAGCGGCACTTCGTCAAACTTTTCGAGGCCGAGACGAACCTGTCCGCCTATCTGCTCCTTGATGCGAGCGGGTCAATGTCGTTCGCCGGCGGGGTGGAGCGCAGGCTGGACTACGCGGCTGCGCTGGCTGCGGCGCTCGCGCTGCTCCTCCTTCGACAGGGCGACCAGGTGGGCCTCATGATATTCGACGACGCGGTGCGCCGGTTCATCCCGCCGCGCGCCCATGCCCGCCATTTCGGCGTGATCCTCGATGCGCTCGAGGGCCTTCGCCCTGGTCGCGATACCGATATCGCGGGGGTGCTCCACAGGATCGCGGAACGCCTCCGCCGCCGCAGCATGGTGATCGTCATAAGCGATTTCTTCGATGACGTTGACCGCGTGTTGCATGCGTTGCATCGGTTCCGCCACAGACGCCACGAGGTAATCGCGCTGCACGTCCTGGACGAGAGCGAGCGAGATTTTCCATTTCAGCGGGTGACGAGGTTCGATGACCTCGAGAGCGAAGAGGCGATCGTCGCGGACCCGGCGGTCGTCGGCGAGGGTTACAGGGCAGCGTTCCGGACGTATCTGGAAACGCTGGCGCGGGGCTGTCGTGAACGCGAGATTGACTACCAGTTGATGTGGCTGTCGGAGCCGTTCGACCGCGCCCTCGCGGCCTACCTGGCGAGGAGGAGATGAGCGGGCGCGTGCGAGCGGGGGCGTTCGCATTTCCGCGGGGATATCCGAATGACTTTTATGCGTCCCGGGATGCTGTGGCTCCTGCCATTGGCGGCGATTCCCGTCCTCATCCATCTCCTGAACCGGATGAGGTACCATCGGCTCGGCTGGGCCGCGATGGCGTTCCTGCGGGCGACGGAGCAACGGGCGGTGCGAAGGGCGCGCCTGAGGCAGGTGCTCCTCCTCGTCGTGCGTACGCTCCTGCTGGCTGCCGCGCTCCTCGCGCTGGCTCGGCCCTCCATCCGGGGCGGCCTTGCCCGGTATCTCGGTCAGCGTCCCGTCGTTGCCGTGGTGCTAGACGCCTCCGCGAGCATGGGGCGCGGTCGGGCGGACGGTTCACCGTTCGATCGAGCGAAGCGGTTCGCGGCGGAGGCCCTCGCGAGTCTACCGCGGGGGGCGCGGGCGATAGCAGGCACGGCGGGGGCGACATGGCAGAGTCCCTTCGAGGCGCCAGTGACGAACCTCGACGCGGTCTCGCGGGCGATCCTGGAAAGTCGTCCCACGGACGCGGCGGGGAACGTCCCCCTCGCGCTCTCGCGCGCAGCAGAGAGCGTCTCACCGGATGCAGGCACCATCATCTTTCTGACGGATTGTCAGGCGACCGACTGGCGCGCGGAGGATGCGGGCGCGTGGGCGGGCGCGCGTTCGGCGCTCGGGCGCGTTCGACGACCGGTCGTGATCGTCGTGAGAGCCGCGTCCCTGCCGGACCGGAACCTCGCGGTGATATCCGTCCGGACGGAACCGGGCGTCGTCCTCGCGGGACGCGCAGCGCGCCTAGTCGCGACCGTGGCAGCGGAGGGGGAGGATCGCGATGAGGGTGGCGCGAGGGTCCGCCTGTATCTGGACGATGCGCTGGTCGGCTCGACCAGGGTGGCGGTCGCCCCCGGAAGGCCGGGCGAAGCAGCGTTCGAGATGCCTCCGCTGCCGCCCGGGCCTCACGCGGTCCGGGTCGAACTGGATGGCGACGAGATGCCAGTGGACGATTCGCGTTTCGCTCTCCTCGACGTCCTGGATGAACTGCCGGTGCTGGTGGCGTGCCCGGAATCACGAACGGCCGACTACGTGGTGAAAGCCCTTCGGCCACCTTCCGGGACGTCACCATTCGCGCCGAGGCAAGTGCGGCCGGAGGACCTGGCGAGGGAGGACCTCGGCGATGTAGCGGCAGTATTTCTACTAGGCACTCCACCGACGGACCCCACCGCGGCAGAGGCGCTGCAGGAATACGTTCGCGCCGGAGGTCTGCTGACGGTCTTCCCGGACACCCGATCCGCGGCGGCAGCGTGGGGCATCCTGGAGACGGCGGGGGTGCGGGTGATCGGAAGGAGGTCCGCGCAGTCCGAGGAGCCGATCCGGGTCGTGTGGACGTCACCCCTCCACCCGGTGACGGCAACGCTGGCTGACGAGGGAGCGGGGAGGGTCGAGATAGAGGCGCTCCTTCAGTTCGAAGTCGCGGCGCCGGCGGAGGTCCTCGCGAGGACCAGCACCGGCGACCCGTTTCTCGTCCGGGCGACCGTGGGACAGGGGCTGATGTATCTCTTTGCCGTGTCCGCTGATACGGAAGCGTCGAACCTGCCGCTCACGCCCATTTTCCCGTTATCCGTGCACCGTGCGATCGAGGAGCATCTCCCGGACCTGCGGGGGACTGCGGGGCATGAAGTGGGTTCTCCGATCCGCGTTCCGGCGCGGGGGAGTTGGGTTCACTTGCCGGATGGGCGCCTGTTGCCGGTGCCCGATTCCGGGGAACTGACCGATACGCCAGTGGCAGGGATATACAGGCTCAGGCGCCGCTCGAGGGCGTATGATGGAGGCTCTCGACCCACGCCGCCGGCCGAGAATGGACTCCCGGTTGCCGCTGTGAACGTGCCGGTTTCGGAGTCCTCGATTTCGGAAATCCGGCCGGAGACGATTAGAACTCTTCTCGCGAACGCCGAGGTTCGCTTTGCGTCGCTGTCCGAGGGCGTGGGGACTGCGCTGGGTGGCGAGGCACCGGCGGATTACGTGTTTCTCGTGGCCGCCACAGTTCTCATGGTTGGACAGGCAGCGCTGGGCGCATTGGGTCGGGACGGAAGGCGCGCGCACGGCGTGGCGGCGCCACTACCGGGCGTCAAAACCGTCGGCTGACGAACTCGGCAAGGGCCTCGGGCGAAGCGCTCTTGACGAGGCGGCGTATATCTTTCTCGTCCACGTTGAGTTTGCGCAGGGCCGATTCCACCCGTCCCCACAGCCGCTCGCGCTTGGCGGGGGAGTCGGCCACGAACAGTTCGGAGACCATCTCCATCAGCGATTGCATCATGATCCCGTCGCGGTGGACGTAATAGTTCCTGATGATCTGCTGCTGTTTCGAGCCTCTGCGGGCCATCGTGTGCTCCCCAATATCCCCCTGGTGTGTCAGGGGTTTCAGGTTGGAACCCTTTCGCAATGGTTCGGCGCTTCGGGGTCATCCTCCGGACCCTGACCAGGATCCAGGCGGAGGTCGGTGAAAAAGAACAGCGCCAGGCCCGCGAGGGAGAGGATCACGAAAGCAGGGAGTGAGGCACGGATGACGTCGCGGGCGATCCGGTGCAGACTCAGTGCGGTCGCGGTGGGGCGCGGCGACAAGGCGCTGATGTCGGCGGGGGAGAGCGCGTACGTGCGCTCGCCGGGCCGACCGTAGCCGAGGCGGCGCGCTTCGAGTTCGATGAGCGACGGGTCGGTCTGCAGCCCGTGGAGGTAGCGTTCGAGGGCGTGATTGTAACGCCATTCGCGATCTCGCTCGACCTCGAGTCTGGCGACCGCCCTCTCCGCTGCCCGACGCTCTCGGCCCGCTGGCGACAGGAGGAGATACAGCGCACCTACCCCGCAGACCAGAAAGGTCACCGCGAGGAATCCTCTGTCAGTCATCCTGGTTGGCAGACCGATTTTCATCAGGAGCGCAGGCGCGCGGCGCCGAAGACGGCTGCGGCGCCGAGTTCCTCCTCTATGCGAAGGAGTTGGTTGTACTTGCAGACGCGCTCCGACCGGCAGACGGAACCGGTCTTTATCTGGCCGGTGTTCATGGCCACGGAGAGGTCGGCGATCGTCGTGTCCTCGGTCTCGCCCGAGCGGTGGCTCACGACCGTGGTCCAGCCGTGGCGGTGCGCCATTTCGATCGCCTCGATCGTCTCGGTGATGGTTCCAATCTGGTTGAGTTTGATGAGGATGGAGTTCGCCGAGCGCTCGCGGATGCCACGCGCAAGCCGCGCGGTGTTCGTGACGAACAGGTCGTCGCCAACAATCTGGATCTTGCCGCCCAGCCGCTCGGTGAGGAGCCGCCAGCCGTCCCAGTCGTCCTCGGCGAGGCCGTCCTCAAGGGAGCGGATGGGGTACCTTGCGCACAGGTCGGCGTAATAATCAACCATCTCCGCGGAGGAGAGATGGCGCTTTTCCGACGCGAGGACGTACTTCCCCGGTGCCTTGATGCCCTTGCCCTTCGCGTCCTCCCCATAGAACGAACTCGCTGCAGGGTCCAGCGCTATCGCGACGTCCTTCCCCGGCTCATAGCCCGCCGCCTCGATCGCCTCGATGATGACCCGGATCGCCTCCTCGTTGGAGTCGACGTCGGGAGCGAAACCGCCCTCGTCGCCGACGGCCGTGTTGCAGCCGCGTTTCTGGAGGACCTTCTTGAGCGAGTGGAAGACCTCGGCTCCCATGCGAAGGGCCTCGCGGAAGGATTTTGCTCCCACGGGCATGACCATGAACTCCTGGAGGTCAATCGAGTTGTCGGCGTGCTTCCCGCCGTTGAGGATGTTCATCATGGGGACTGGCAGCGTGCGGGCGCCGATCCCGCCAATGTAACGGTAGAGTGGGAGGGCGGATGCCGCGGCTGCGGCGTGGGCCACGGCCATGCTCACTCCGAGTATGGCGTTCGCCCCCAATTTCGACTTGTTCTCGGTACCGTCCATCTCGATCATCTTCATATCAATCTCGCGCTGGTCGCGGGCGTCCATGCCGGCGAGCGCGGAGGCGATGACGTCGTTGACGTTCTTCACCGCCTTCATGACGCCTTTGCCGAGGTAGCGTTTCTTGTCGCCGTCGCGCAGTTCGACCGCCTCGAACTCGCCAGTCGAGGCGCCGGAGGGCACGGCGGCGCGCCCCACGGTGCCGCCCTCCAGTTCCACCTCCACCTCCACTGTCGGGTTGCCGCGCGAGTCCAGTATCTCCCGTGCGTGCACCGCGAGAATGCCCGTCATCTCGATATCGCTGGTCCTCATGTCTTGCTCCGTTGATGCCTTTGCCTGTGGATGACCTCGTCCCGGCGCGGCATTATATCAGAAGGTGGTCGCGTTTGCACCGGCAGAACCGGCCGGGTCACGAGATGAATGCCTGGGCATCAGTGAAAAGGCGAGTTTGTCCGTGGACGCTCGTCGGGCGTGGCTCCAGCGCCTTTGTCGGAAGGGTGGCGGCTTTCCTTCTTTGCCGCAGACCTCGGAGCCCCTGGATTCGTGGGCTTGACAGGCGCCCGCATTTCACAATACACTACGCACTGCCGGCGCGAGGGAGTCGCCGGGGAGGAGGTTCTCATGGCCCAACCTGCACGCGCGAGAGGCGGCCCGAGTTACGGCAGCCTCATCATCTTCATCGTCCTCTGCGTCCTGCTCGTCGTCGGGTACATCCCGCTCGCTCTGGCCCTCTCGAACAGGGCGACTGCGCTGAACGAACTCCAGCGCGACATCAAGGAGGTTCTTGAGGATACCGTCGGTCGGCAGATAGGGGTCAGCGCCAGCCCGGTTGCGAGGTCGTCAGAGGCCGCCTATGGGCGCTCGTTCTTCTCCCCCATCGCCGACAAGGCGAGGCTCGGGCTCAAGTACGAGGAACTGATAAAGACAATCGGCTGGACGGGAGAGGACCCGGCGAGGGCGATGACGGAGGAGTTCCAGTTGGAACCGGACAAGAAGACGCTCCGCCAGTACATACTGGACCTCCGGCGCGAACTCGACGACGCGCGGACGGATCTTCAGAAGGCGCAACGTGCCGAACACGACGCGAACGTCAACTACGAAAACATGCGCGTGCAGCTCCAGGAGGAGAAACGCCGTCGCGAGGAAGCGGTTGCCAAATTGCAGCGCGACATCGAGGAGGCTCGCCGCGATTACGTCCAGAAGGTGAACCAGTACAAGGAACAATGGGAGCAGGCCAATCGTCAGCAGGAGGATTGGTCGAAGAAGTATCAGGACCTCTACGCGACTTACGAGAGCGAGAAGAGCCGACTCCAGCAGGACATCGCCAAGTTGGAGGCGCGAGTTTCGGAGTTGCGTGAGGAACTCTCCAGGCGCCAGCCCAAGCCGGTGCCCGTCAAGGAGGGTGTCGTTCTCCGGGCCGACGCCACGGAAGGTATCGCGATCATAAACATGGGTCGGCGCGAGGGGGTCGAGCCGGGTGAGAAGTTCACAGTGATGCGCGTGGTCCCGGGCGGTCAGCGCGTTCCGAAGGGCGAATTGCAGGTCATCGGCGTAGAGGACCTCGTCTCCCGCGCCGACATCATTCAGCAGGATCAGGAGCACTTCGTCATGTCGGGCGATATAGTCCGCCGCCAGAAGGAATTGGTGCAGCCGGAGTAGGCGCCCGACCGGAGTCTCCCGCAGAGCCGACGGTGCCGACGGAAGGCCTGGTTCCTCCCGTCTGGCGTACTATCCCCGTGGAGTGGCGTTCGCTGCTTTCCCGCCGAGGAACCCGCATATCCCTTCCACCGTCGTCAGAAGGCCCGCGGCCGAGAACATAAGCAAGAGCGGCATCAGGGGCTCACGGTAGCGCAGCATCGCGAGGATCGCCGTGTGGATGAATACAGTGTACGCCACGTACGTGTCCACGAGGAGTAGCGCACTCGTGCGGCCTTCTGCCCCCCGATGCGCGATCCATATGCCAATCACCATGAAGACGAAGGCAGGGGTGTAACTGGCCGCATACAACATAACCTGCCATCTCGGGGTCACGAAGGCCGGATCCGGATAGAACCGCCAGAACGTCATGAACCTCCGGAGGATCAGTCTGACCGCCGCTCCCTTGTGTCTCCAGAGGTATAGCGTCGCCTCCCGCACGAGTCGTCGCGATGCCGTTACCTCGTCAATGTGGGTCTCGCCGGGGCGGAGAATGAAGGACCAGTCACCGGGTACGCGGAACCCCTCTCGTGCGTTCAGGGCGTCCGGGTTGTTCGCCACGTAGAAGCCGTGGCCCAGGTCGGTGGTCGTGGGGACGAACGCCCGCAGGACGAGGGCATTGCGAATCATCCAGGGCGAAATCGTCAACACGGCCACGGCGGCGAAGACAACCGCCCTTGCCACGGCGCGTCGGCCCCGCCCCGACGCATGCCAGAGCCAGAGGGCAGCGAAGGGGACGAAGCCCAACAGGACCGATCTGGCGAGCGTGCCGAGCCCCGCTGCCACGCCTGCCGTCAAGAGCCACGCCCAGCCCATTTCACGCCTCGCGCGGAGCAGAGCGTAGATGCAAAGCGTGCTCAAGGATATGAAGAGCGGCTCGGTCATCAGGTGGACGCTGTGCCATATCAGCGGCGGGTATATGGCGCAGAGGACCGCGCCGAGAAATGCTATCGCTCGACGGCCGAGGAACTCCAGGCCGGCCAGGTACGCCACCGCGCATGCTGACGCGCCAAGGAACGCGTGTGCGATGCGGATCGGCGCATATGCGCCTCGCGTCACGCGGTACACACATCCCCAGAGAAATGGGAAGAGGGGAGGACGGAAGGCATATGCCCGCTCGATCCCGAGTTCCGGACCGTACGGGTTGCCCATGTAGAAGCCGCGTCCCTCGGCGAAGTTCCGCGCGTAGTCCCGATAAGGTTCATCCCAGAATACCGCATCGTTCGCCGGCAACCAGAGAGCCAGCGCGAGCCTCGGGATAGCCGCGATCACGAAGATGACCAGAAAGTCGTGTCCGACGCTTCGGCGCTTCATCGCTTTCGACCTGCTGTCCGACGCAGGATGACCTCCTCGTACAGTTGCTGAGTCCGAGACACCATCGTGGCCATGTCGAAATCCCGTGCTATCCGGAGCCTCCCCGCCTGGCCGAAGCGCGCTCGGAGACCCTCGTCGGCCAGCAGACGAGCGATGCCCTCCGCGAGCGCACCGATATCCCCTGGGGGAACGAGGATTCCCGTCTCTTCGTGCGATACCGCCTCCGGGGTGCCGTCAACGCGGGTCGCCACGACGGCGCGGCCAGCGGCCATTGCCTCGATCACGGCGTTGGGCAGACCCTCCCACAGTGACGCCAACACGAACAGGTCCACGCGTTTCAGGAGAGCGGGCACGTCGTTCCTGAGCCCGAGGAATAGCACCCTCTCGCCGATACCCTCGCGCACGGCCTGTCGCACGAGCGATGTCTTTTGGGGGCCGTCTCCCACGATCCAGAGGCGTGCCGCCGGAAAGCGGCGCGCCACGAGGCGAAACGCGGAGATGAGGTTGCCAACGCCCTTCTGGGGTTCGAGTCGTGCCACCGTCGCGATCACCGGCCCGTCGGCTTCCGGCAGCGGTGCCGGGGGCATGGACGCGAGTCTGTCGAACTCCTCCAGGTCGAGACCGTTGTAAACGACCTCTATCCGGTCGGATGGCAGGCCTCGACCCACGAGGAAGTCGCGCAGGGCGCGGGCGTTGCACATGATGCGGTCGGCCCTGCGTGCGAGAAGCCGATCAGCCCACCGGCGCGGGCGACTCTTCCAGACGTCGGCCGCGCGCTCCGAGATCACCCACGCCGTCGGACGGTCGAGCAGCCGCAGCGCCAGGCCTCCGAGAAGGTTGGCCGTTGGCAGCCACGTATGCACGATGTCCGGCTGGAACTCACGCACCGTGCGTTCTATCCGGAAGAGCGCGCGCAGGTCCCAGCGCCCCCGCTTGTGCAGTATGCGTACCGGCACTCCGGCCTCGGCGAGATCCGCCTCGAGCGGACCGCCCCGGGTGATGCAACAGACCATCGGCTCGAACCGGCTCCGGTCCAGCCTTCGGCAGAGTGCCACGAGTTGCCGTTCCGTTCCGGCCGGGTCGAGCGTCGCGATCAGATGCAGAACGCGCGCCAGGTTTGGGCCTCCCTGTGCGACTCATGAATCGTCGTGCGCTGCCGGAAAAAGCGTAGCGACATCGGTGGTGGGAAGCAAGGGACAGCGATAGCCCGGACGTTCAGGCGAGGCGTCGTGGTCAATGGGACTTGCCGCCGTGCGATGCAGGATGGGGGTGGGAGAGGGGATGTGCCCCAGCTTGACATCGTTTCGCCCGACGATACAATGTATCGCATGAGTAAACGCGAGCCGCAGCCGGGGGTGGAGGAACGGATCGGCGGACGAATACGCGCCCTGCGCGAGGAGGCAGGTCTCACGGTGACCGCGCTTGCCCGTCTCGCCAGGCTGAGCAAGGGGAGCGTGTCGAGGATAGAGACTGGCCGGGTGTCGCCTCCGATTTCCACTTTCGTGAGGATCGCCGAGGCGCTCGACGTGCCGCTTGCGGAACTCTTCCTGGATACGGATTCCGAACCTGCGTATGTCCTGACGCGTAAAGGTTGCGGCCGGATAACGACGCGGGACGGGACGAGGTTCGGCTATTCGTACGAGGCCCTGGCCCTGGAGCGGAGGAGGAAGTGGGCCGAGCCCTTCTTGCTGACGATTCGTCCGGGCGACCCCCCGGGCGTCTTCCAGCATGGCGGGGAGGAGTTCATATACATGCTCTCCGGTCGGCTGGAGTTCTCTGTCGGACGGGACAGATTCATCCTGGGACCGGGTGACGCGCTTTATTTCGACCCGACGGTACGCCACCGCACCCGCCTAGTTGGCAGACGCCCGGCCCGGTTCCTGTGTGTGTTCGTCGAAGGCAGGGGGCACTTCGGTGAGGGTCGCGTCGCCCTCCGGGGAGGTACCGGAAGAAGAACCCCTGGCAGGAGAAACGGATGATACCGATTGACCTCGGCGGGAAAACGGCGGTTGTGACCGGTGCGAGTCAGGGGCTGGGAGAGGCGACTGCCCGCCTGCTCCACCGTGCAGGGGCGAACGTGGTTGTGAACTACCTGGACCTTGGCCAGAACCGCGCGAATGCAGAACGCATTCAACGCGAACTGGGCGACCGCGCGATAGCCATCGAGGCGGATGTCCGCAGGCCGGACAGGGTCGTCGCGATGCTCGATGATGCGATCTCGCGTTTTGGGCGCCTCGACATAGTCGTCAACAACGCCGGCATCATTCGCGACAGGACCGTCAAGAAGATGACGTCGGAAGAATGGCGGGAGGTCCTGGATACGAACCTCACCGGCGTGTTCAACGTCTGCAAGGCTGCGGTCGAGCGGATATCCGAGGGCGGGCGCATAGTGAACATCGCCTCGATTTCCGGGGTCGTGGGCTTTTTCGGACAGGCGAACTATGCTGCGGCGAAGGCCGGGGTCGTGGCGCTCACCAAGGTGCTCAGCAAGGAGTTGGCGCGCCGGCGCGTCACGGTCAACGCCGTGGCTCCAGGGGTGGTCCTGACCGAGATGGGCCGAACGATCCCCGAGGAGGTCCGCAACTGGATGCTCACGAACATTCCCATGGGACGTTTCGGAGAGGCAAATGAGATCGCGAACGTGATACTGTTCCTGAGCAGCGACCTCGCGTCGTACGTGACTGGTCAGACGATACACGTCAACGGCGGCTGGTGGGGGTAGATGGCGGACACCAGCCCCGCGGATTCGAAGGCGCGCCCGCGGCTTACTGGGTGTTCGAACGGAGATAGCCACGGTGGACATGATGCACACTATCGGACGCAAGTTGTGCACGGCGGACGAGGCAGTGGGCCTGATTCGCGACGGTGCCACGGTTGCCTGCGGGGGATTCGTTGGGGCCGGTCATCCGGAGGCGCTTACGGCAGCCATCGAAAGGCGCTTCCTCGCGACGGGTCATCCGCGGGACATCGCGCTCGTGTACGCTGCGGGACAGGGGGACGGGCGAAGGCGGGGCATGAATCACCTTGCTCACGAGGGCTTGCTGCGTCGTGTCGTGGGCGGCCACTGGGCTCTCGCGCCCGGCCTGGGAGCGCTCGCGATAGCCGGCAAGATAGAGGCCTACAACTTTCCGCAGGGCGTGATCAGCCAACTGTTTCGCGACATTGCCGCTGGCCGGCCCGGTTGCATCACGCACATCGGCCTGGGCACGTTCATAGATCCGGCCTACGGCGGCGGACGGCTGAACGACCGTACCCCTCCGGGGCTTGTGGAGAGGGTGCAACTCGGCGGGCGGACATGGCTCTGGTACCACGCATTTCCCATAGATGTGGGATTGATACGTGCGACCGCGGCGGACCCGCTCGGCAACCTGATGATGGACGAAGAGGCTCTGTTGGGCGAGGTGCTTCCCATCGCGCAGGCTGCGCACAATTCCGGTGGCATAGTCATCGCGCAGGTCGTGCGCCTGCTCGACGCTCCTCAGCCACCGCACCGGGTCCGCGTGCCCGGAATAATCGTTGACCGCATCGTCGTTGCCGATCCGGACGAACACGAACAGACCTTTGCGGAGTCGTTCAACCCGGAATATGTATCCCCGCCGCGATCGGAGCCCTTCTCTCTCGAACGACTGCCGCTCGACGCTCGCCGGATCATCGCCGCGCGGGCGTGCGATGAGGTACCGGAGGGCGCTATAGCAAATCTGGGGATCGGCATGCCTGAGGGCATCGCGCGCATCGCGGCGGAACGCGGGCTTCTCGACCGGTTCACCCTGACCGTCGAGAGCGGCCCGACCGGCGGCATGCCGGCGGGCGGGCTGAGTTTCGGCGCCTCGGTGCGACCGCATGCCATAGTTGACCAGCCTGCGCAGTTCGATTTCTACGACGGTCGTGCGCTGGATTTCGCAGCGCTGGGCGCTGCAGAGGTGGACCGCGAGGGAAACGTCAACGTTTCCAAGTTCGGCGACCGCGTCGCCGGAGTGGGGGGATTCGTCAACATCACGCAGACCGCGAGACGCCTCGTGTTCTGCGGTACGTTCACCGCCGGCGGCCTGGAGATAGAGGTTGCCAATGGCACGCTGCGGATAGTGCGCGAGGGCAGGGTGCGGAAGTTTGTCAGCCGCGTAGAACAGGTCTCGTTCAGCGCTGCGCGTTCGCGCGAGGTCGGCCAGGAGGTCCTCTACGTTACCGAACGCGCTGTGTTCCGTCTCGGGAGCGATGGCATCGAACTCGTCGAGGTCGCCCCGGGCGTGGACCTGGAGACGCAAGTTCTTGGACAGATGGCGTTTCGCCCCATAATTCGAGATGTCCGCCCGATGCCATCGCACGTGTTCGAATGATGGCCATCATGGCGCAGCGAGTCACGATCGTCGCTGAGAGGCGCAAGCCGCACGGGCGATTCCAGAGTCGCGCGCCGTGCCATCTGTCGCGGGCCCGCCGCCGGTGCTGGCACAGGTCGGACCGCTTTCTCCGGGGAAGAGAAACGGGCGCCGTTGCGGTCCTCCGCTCTCCGTGTCTCGGTGCCGCGCCGCGTTGACGCGTCGCGGGAGCCTCGATAGAATCCGAAAAACGCAGTCCAGGACAACCCGTGGGATCCCGTTTCCAGAGGTGTGCGATGAGTTCAAACCTCAAGATTGCCTATCGGACCGTGATGGACGATCATTTCCCGCCGGAGATCCGGATCTCCTTCGGTGAGCAGACGCTCATTTACAGGAAGCGGGTCTGGAAGATCAGGGACGAGTCCACGGGAGAGGTGATCGAGAAGGGGTTGCGTTACGGGGAGAACCCGGGGCAGGAAGCGGCCCTCTACGAACTGGTCAACGGCAACCTGTCGCTGGGCGGATGCGAGTTCATCGGCCCTGGACGGGGACTCGTGTCGGCGCTCTCGGAGGAACATCTGCTCCAGTTCGGCAAGCATCCGGGCAAGACTAACCTGACGGACGTTGACAGTGCCCTGAACATATTGAAGTTCCTGATGGACAGGCCGACGGTGAGCATCATGAAGCACAACAACCCGTCGGGCGTTGCGCAGGCCGAGTCTCTCGTCGAAGCGTATAACAGGGCCTACATGGCAGACCGCCTTGCGGCGATGGGGGGAGCCGTCGTGTGCAATCGGCCTGTGGACAGGGCGACGGCCGAGGCGATATCGGAAAGTTACGTGGAGGTGGTCGCTGCGCCGGACTACGAGGAGAGCGCGGTCTCCGTGCTCTCGCGCCTGAAGAACCTGCGGATAATCCGCATCCCGAGGATGGAGCGCCTCGCGGAATACGCCTATACGCGGTTCGTTGATTTCAAGTCGCTCATGGACGGCGGCATCATCGTGCAGCAGTCCCCGGTGAACAGGATCAGGTCGGTCAATGACTTCCTGCCGGCTGTTGCCAGGGTGGGGGGCAAGGAGTATCGGTGCCTGCGGGAGCCGACGGCCCGCGAACTCCAGGACGGGCTTTTCGGCTGGCAAGTGGAACAGGGTGTCACGAGCAACAGCGTGCTCTTCGCGAAGGATTGCGCAACCGTCGCGATCGGGGCAGGTCAACAGGACAGGGTTGGCGTTGCGAAGTTGGCCGTGAGCCGGGCATACGACAAGTACGCAGATGGTCTATGTTTCAGGCGATTGAGGATGCCGCTGTTTCAACTCGTGCTGGATGTGGAGGCCGGTCGGAGGCCTGCGCACCTCCTGGAGGAGATCCGGGAGGAGACGGAGGCGGCGCGTGGCGGGCTGATCGGCAGTGTGATGGTGTCGGACGCGTTCTTCCCGTTCAGGGACGGCGTGGACGTCGGCATCCGCGAGAAGATCGGAGCGGTCGTCCAGCCCGGTGGTGGGCTGCGCGACTGGGAGGTCATCGAGGCGTGCAACGAGGCCGACCCGCCCGTGGCAATGGTGTTCACGGGCCAGCGGGCATTCAGACATTGAGCACGCCGCCCGGGGACTCGTCCTGACGGATGGGTCAAGCGGAGCGAGGCGCCGGAGCGCGCAACGCCTTCAAACCGATGTCGCTCCGGTAGTGCACCCCGTCCCAGCGGATGAGTTCCACCGCCTCGTAGGCCCTTGCCCGTGCCTCGGCGACGTCGCGGCCGAGCGCGGTGACGCCGAGTACGCGGCCGCCGCTTGTCACTATCCTGCCTTCGCTCATCGAGGTGCCGGCGTGAAACACCATCACGTCGGGCAGTCGTGCGACCCTGTCGAGCCCCTCGATAACCTTGCCCTTCTCGTACTGGCCGGGGTAGCCGCGAGACGCCATCACCACGCACAGCGCGGCACGCTGGTCCCACTCGATCTCCGCCTCGCCCAGGTTCCCCTCCGCTGCCGCGACCATCAGCGGGACGATGTCGCTCTTGATGCGCATGAGGAGCGGTTGCGCCTCCGGGTCGCCCCACCGGATGTTGAATTCCAGGACCTGCGGTCCGTTCGCGGTCAGCATGATGCCGGCGTAGAGGACCCCGCGATACCTCCGCCCGGAGATGCGCATGGCGTGGACGGCGGGTACGAGGACGCGGCGCTCGATGTCGTCGAGAACACTGGACGCGACGTGGGGGACCGGCGAATACGCTCCCATTCCTCCGGTATTGGGCCCCTCGTCGTTGTCGTACACTGCCTTGTGGTCCTGAGCGGGTTGAAGGGGGATGATGCGACGTCCGTCGGTTATGGCCAGAACAGAGATTTCCTCGCCTGAGAGGCATTCCTCGATGACCACGCGTTCGCCGGCCTTGCCGAAGGCGCGCTCTTCCATGATCATACGGATCGCCTCGTGGGCCTTCTCGACCGTCCTGCATACGATGACGCCCTTGCCGGCGGCGAGGCCATCGGCCTTGACGACTATGGGTGCGCCAGCGCGGTCCACATAGGTGTGCGCGTCGTGCGCGTCGTCGAAGACCTTGAACGGTGCCGTCGGTATGGCGTGCTTGTGCATGGTCTGTTTGGCGAAGACCTTGCTTCCCTCGAGTTCTGCGGCTGCCCTGCTCGGACCGAATACTCGGACTCCGCCATGTTCGCGGAGTTCGTCAGCCATGCCCATGCAGAGCGGTGCTTCCGGGCCCACAACCACGAGTTCTATCTTTTTCTCGCGGCAGAACTGGAGGATGCCCGTGATGTCCTCCGCGTTCAGTCCCACGCACTGGGCATGCTGGGCTATGCCAGGGTTCCCCGGTGCGCAGTAGAGATGTTTCACGATGGGCGACTGAGCGATCTTCCAGACCAGGGCATGCTCGCGTCCCCCCCCGCCGACGACCAGTACGTTCATGGATTCCTCCCGGATCTCTCGCTCGCAGATGTGGCGCTCATTGTAGCGCGGCGTCGAGCGCTGGACAACGTCGGCCCCAGTCCTCTCGAACGCCTCCTTGATTTGGCGGATGAACGAAAGTTATCATCTCTTTCGTCGGGCGATTCGAGGACCGGCCTTATGCTCTGTAGCGACGAACCTGGCGGCAGACGCGGCGCAAGCCTGTGGGCCGTCACCTTTCTGGTATCCGTGTGCATCCTGGTTCACGGGTCCACCACAGCGGGTGCTGGAGCGCATGGTCCCGACGGGTGGGAGGTCCATGAACTTCCCTGGGAGGTCGAGACATCGTTCGACCTCAGTTTTGTGGTGAGTGCGCCGGCGAGCGGCCGGCTCCGTATCGGATTCGGGCCGGCGGACGGAACAGACCTCGTGTCCTTGGATCTCGGACCGGAAGGCATACGCTACACGGATATGCGCACCGGTTCTGCGACCTGGGCGTTGATCAATCCGACCGGACTGGTGAACCTCACGGGTTGCAGGGTCGTTTTCCAGCAACGTCCGCACAGGTGGGCCCTGGTCTCCGGTGGAGACCTTCTGGCGGGGAGCAACTCTCCGCTCGAGGCTGGTTGGCGGATGCGCTTCGCCGCGCTCAAGGGCGCCGGCGAGGTGAACGTGTCACAGGTCCGGTATCAACGGCAGCCCGGGGTGAGGTTTACGGATGGTTTCATGCGGACGGGGGCCGACCCCAGTTCATGGGAGGAAGTCGCTGGCGAGTGGAGTCTCGACGTTGCGCCCAATCCGCTGCTGTCCGCGAACGCATTCTGCTACCACGGGGTGGGCCGACCCCGGGCCGTGGCGGTCGCCGGGGACTACTCCTGGAGCGACTACGCCTTCGACGTGGCATGTCGCCCGGCCCCGGGCGGAGCCGCCGGCATCTTCGTGTGCTACCGTGGCCCGGACGAATGGTATCTCTTCAGATGGACGAGCCAGGATTCGACGCGACCCTGCAAACAGGTCGTCAGGGCGAGGGCGGGTGAGGAGACAGTCCTGGCCGAGTTGCCCGGAGGATATTCGCCGGGGCAGTGGTACACGTTCCGCGCGCTCGTGGGGGCGGGATGGGCGCGGTTCTCGATAGACGACAAGCCCCTCTTCCTGATCCGGGATTCCGGAATCACCTCTGGCCGCATCGGCCTGTGCGTCGAGGGCGAGGGGATGGCGAGTTTCGACGATGTGGTTGTCGAGACGCGGACGGCGTTTCTCGCCGTGCCGGATGATCGGCAGACGGAGGGCGCGCTGACGTCGGGCGGCGAGTGGATGTTGCTGCCGCCGGCGCCATGGGAGGATCGTTCCTCCGGCCACATCGCCGTGCGAACCGATGGACCTGCACGGCTGATCTGGCCCGGGACCGAATGGAGCGATTTTGCTTTGTCCGCTCATCTGGCCCCCTGGCGCGATGGGGCTCTGGGACTGGTCTTCGGTTACGGGGACGATCTCCACTTTTATTCCCTCCTGTGGGAGAAGAGCCCCTCCGGGTCGCGTCTCGCGCTCTCCAGGGCTGACGGGATGCGCAGTGTGGTGCTGGCAGAGCGGGCTGTGGCGGATGACGATGCCGAACATGATCTCGCCGTGCTCTCGCGGGATGGCACGCTGAACGTAATGGTGGATGGTGCGGTGGTTCTGACCCGGTCCGACCCCGCCCAGTACGATGGGCGGGTGGGGCTCATGGCGGACGATGCTCCGCAAGGGTTGTTCAGCCGCGTTATGTGCGAGGCGCTTTCGCCGCTCCCCCCGATTCCGCGCGCGGCACGGGATGCGTTCGCGGCAGAGCCGGCCCAGATGCAGACATGGGCGGGCACGGTCAGCGACTGGACCCTCACGGCATACAGGGAGGGAATGCCGCGCGCCCTGTCCGTCTGGTGGCACCGGCTCGAGTTTTTCGACGATGTTCAGGTCGCAATGCGCCTCGAAAAACCCCTGCGCAATGGCGAGGAGGTCGGCATACTGCTGGACGGCGATGGCAACGAGTTCGGTTCCGCGTATCTTGCGTTGATCCGACCTGCGGACCCGGAAGGCATGATGAGGGTTGAGGTCAGCCGCGGGGGCCGATCGCTGGACTCGACCACGGTGAACTGGCCGGCGGGGCCGATGTCCTTCGCGTTCCGCCGTGCGGGAAGCGCGCTTTGCGTTGTCCTGGGCGGGCGGCAGATATTGCACCTGCCGGATGCGCCTCCTGGCGCGGGACGACGCATCGGATGGTACGCGGTTCCTGCGGAGGACGGGGAGCCGCCCGTATCACCGGCCGACATTGACATATACTCCGGCGGCGTTGTCAACGAGACCTTCGACCTCGCCCCGACCGACTGGCGCATCGGCGGCGGCGTGTGGGACATGTCGAACAAGTGGCAGTGCGATCCGCGGTGGTCTTTCTTCTCGGGTCAGAGCAACCACCTTGCGGCGATCTGGTTCAAGCGGCCGCTGCACGGCGACTTTTCGATAGAGTACTTCGTCGGCAACAAGATGATGCGCGAGCGCGGACAGAAGTACGAGTACGCGCAGGACATGAACCTCAGTTTCTGCGCCGACGGCGAGGATCTCGGTTCAGGTTATACGTTCCTGTTCGGCGGTTACGATAACACCGTGACCGCCCTTTACAGGAAAGGCAAGGAGTTCGCCGCGCCCGTGGGCGGTAAACCCATCCTCATAAACAGGAGCGGCGCGTTGCACCGCCACTGGTACCACATCAAGGTGAGCCGCAAGGGCAGTCTTCTCCAGGCGTGGATTGACGGGGCGCTGGTGCTGTCCAGAGAGGACCCGGACCCTCTGCCGGACGGCCATTTCGCGATCTGGACTTACAACAACGGTATAATGATAGCCCGTGTGCGCATTTCGGCCGAGGGGATCGGCCCGCGCGAGGACCCCGACCTCGCTCGTGGTCCGACGAAGCAGCCTTTTTACACGGTGTACGATCGGATTGCGAAAGGAGCCGACGGTGGCGATTGAAGGGGTGCACATAAAGCCGCTTCGCGTTATACCGGACGAACGCGGGCGCCTGATGGAGATACTGCGCAGCGACGACGATATCTTCGAGAAATTCGGCCAGGTGTACATCACGACCGTCTATCCCGGTGTCGTCAAGGCCTGGCATTACCACAAGGTACAGGCCGACAACATGGCCTGCGTCAGGGGGATGGTGAAACTCGCCCTGTACGATAGCCGCGAGGGCTCGGCAACGAAGGGCGAGGTGATGGAAGTCTTCATGGGCGAGCACCGCCCCCTTCTGGTCCACATACCGCCCAGCGTCTATCACGGGTTCAAGGGCATAGGGCCCGAGGAGGCCATCATCGTCAACTGCCCCACGGAGCCTTACAACCGCGAGCGACCGGACGAGTACCGTCTCGACGCGCACACACAGGACATACCTTACGATTGGGCCCGGAAGGATCGGTAACAATTCTCGTGCCTGCCCACGGAGAACCCGGTCGGACCTCGGACAGCGCGGGCGCGCGAGAAGGTGAGGCTCACGAACGCTCGGCGCAGCGATGCAGGGCGGGCACGGACAGGATGGGGCGTGCCGACGCCATCGTTCTGTGCTGTGCGGCCCTGTTTCTGGTGGCTCTCTTCGGCGCGGTCCTCGTCGGTTCCCCCGAACGCTGTCTGGGCAGGCCGGATGGCGACGCGCGAACTCAATTCTACCCCTGGCGCATCTTCGCATTCAGCGAAATCTCTGCCGGCAGGTTTCCCCTGTGGAATCCCTATGAGTTTCTGGGGATGCCCTTCGTCGCCTCGCTACAATCGGGCCTGTTCTATCCGACCAACTGGCTATGCGCGTTCCTGCCGGTCGGACTTGGCGTGAACCTCGGTATCGTCGTCAACCTGTTCCTGTCGTTCCTGTTCATGCATCTCTGGTGCAGACGGACGGGGATCGGATGGGCGGGCGCAGCGATCGGCGCGGCAACATACACCTTTGGCGCACCGCAGTTCCTCCGGATATTCGAGGGGCACTGGAGTTTCCTCTGCTCGATGACGTGGATACCGTGTCTTTTCCTGGCCGTCGAGATGCTTCTGGATGGCCCTGGCAGGGCGTTCGGGGTGGCGCTCGGTGCCGTTGCGGTCGCCATGCAGATATGTGGCGGCAACCCACAATATGCGCTGTACACGGCTACTGCACTGATAGTTTACCTCGCGCTCCGGGTCATCCAGGAAAGGCGGAGAGGATCGCGCTGGCTCCTGCATCTCGTTGGGGGACTCCTCGGAGTGTACCTTCTGGGTGCGCTGCTGTCCGGCGTCCAGTTGCTACCGGCACTGGAGATGCTGTCGCTTTCAGCCAGGAAGGGGCAGTTGAGTCTGGAGTGGATATCGCAGTACTCCCTCGTACCCGAGAGCCTGGTCACTATGGTTGTGCCCGATTTCTTCGGCTCCGACGTTGGAGCGGAGTACTGGGGGCGATTCAACCTCTGGGAGATGTCCGCCTACGTGGGGGTCATTGCGCTGGCCTTGGCCATCCTCGGTGCGCTGGCCGGACCGGGACGCAGGGTCTGGACTGTCGGGCTCCTTACGGTCCTGATGCTCCTCTTGGCCCTCGGCAAGTACACTCCATTGCAGAGACTGCTTTACAGCACGGTGCCCGGATACAGTCTCTTCAGGGTATGGGCGCGGTTCCTCTCGCTCTTCGCGCTGTTTCTGGGGGTGCTGGCAGGGACGGGCGCAGATGTGCTGGCGCTGGAGGTGGCCGGAGTTATGGACGCCCGGCGCGACCGGAGGATCGGTGTTTTCCTCTTCTCGCTGGTCGGGTTGGTCCTCGTCCTCGCGGTCACGGGCGTCGCCCTCCTGTCGGATCGCGCGATTGTCAAGGAAGGCTGGCTATCCTTCATGCGCGGAATCATCGAGATAGGCAAGGACCAGCGCCTGTATCTCTCGCAGAAGACCGTTGACGATTCGTTCGCGGCGC
>Ga0272448_1000113_pt1 | contig 114248 bp, 103 predicted proteins | sample YNPCB0191_FD_202220 | JGI IMG/M metagenome (GOLD analysis project Ga0272448, IMG submission 202220) | Hot spring sediment microbial communities from Yellowstone National Park, WY, United States - YNP-CB-019-1 | ecosystem: Environmental > Aquatic > Thermal springs > Hot (42-90C) > Sediment... | reverse complement strand
CTTCTTTTTCGTGTCCTCGCCACGGTTGACCAACAGCATTTCCCTGCAGGTCCCACAACCGCAACAAACCATCGCTTCCACCACTCACTACCCAGCGACCGCAAGGACTAAAGGCCACACTGTGAACTTCTTTTTCGTGTCCTCGCCACGGTTGACCAACAGCATTTCCCTGCAGGTCCCACAACCGCAACAAACCATCGCTTCCACCACTCACTACCCAGCGACCGCAAGGACTAAAGGCTAAAGAATCGATCCAATTTCCATGCGTGCGCTGTAGTTGCTTGCGGATCCCAGCTTTTGAAATTCGATCTAAATCCCACAAATACAGCTTTTGGGAATCATCAGCACTAACCACCCAGCGACCGCAAGGACTAAAGGCCACACTGTGAACTTCTTTTTCGTGTCCCCGCCACGGTTGACCAATAGCATTTCCCTGCAGGTCCCACAAGCGTATTGTCCGATCGCGGCTACCACTAACAATCCACTTACCATCAGGACTAAAGGCTACAGAAGTTACCTGTTCGTCGTGTCCGCGCCACGGTTGACCAACAGGGTTACCTTGCAAATCCCACAACCGTACTGTCGAGTCAATCCCACCGCCGAGGATGCGATCGCCCCCAGGACTAAAAGCAACACAGATAACTGCTTGTTGGTGTTCGCGCCACAACAACCTGGTAGTATGAGTTTCTAAATCCCACAGATACGCTGTTCCGTCAAAACCAACACTAACAAGGCGATCGCCTCCAGGACTAAAAGCAACAGCAACAACTCCTGGCTGAGGCCCGGTTTGCGGTTGGGCAATACAATTGCCTTGACAATCCCAAAAACCTATTGTTCCGTCACAACCAACACTAACAAGGCGATCGCCTTCACGACTAAAAGCAACAGCAATCACTCCTTGCTTGTGTCCTTGCCATGGTTGAGCCACAAGGTTACCTTCTAGGTTCCACAAACACAGTACTCCATCAATACTGCCGGCAACAATTAAATTACCATCAGGACTAAAAGCTAAAGAATTAACCTCTTGTTTGTGTTCGCACAAAACACCAATAGCATTCCCCTTTAGGTCGTACAAGTGTATTGTTCCATCATTGCCACCACTGGCAATTAATTTGCCATTAGGACTAAAGGCTAGACAACAAACACCACCTTCATGTCCGCACCAGCTATTAGCTTCTAAAGGTACGTGCATTGCTGTGTTTAAACTAGCTAAAACACAAGCCAAAAGCTGGTTTGGGTTTTTTTGTAGATTTTCGCCAATAGTTTGAATTGCTAGTATCAAAGCTTCTAGCGGTTGCACGGACAGTAAATTCAAAATCCTACTAGATTGCTCGCGCAATTTTGCTTGTGTCAGTGCAAGCTGTAATTTTTGAATTTCTTGTTCCTTTTGTATTAATGCTGCATAGGCGTCAACATCTTGATGAACTTGTTTGCTAAAATCAGCTAGTATTTCTGCTTGGAAATTTTCGTAAGTCTTTATACTCAAAACTCGACCTTGAATGTTTTCCTTTTTCCAAAGCGCATCCAAGGTATACTGCAGAAATGGCAAAGAACCACCTTGCTTGCGAAAATCATTAATAATGCGCTCCACTAGTCCTTGTTCAAAGGTAACGCCATTTCTAGCCGCCGGTTCGACCATCGCTAACCTTAACTGGCGATCGCTCATTTTCGGGAGCATGCGACTGTAGCGATCGTGAATGTTTGCAAGTTGGGGATACTCACTAAATAGACACAACAAATTAGTTCGCATCGCTAAAACAATTTTGACAAAATTATTTTTCTCCTCCTGTTGCTGCTGTACCAGCTGACACAAACTAGCAACAAATATATCCCGTTCCTGCTTGCCAGTTTTCACAAATAATTCTTCAAATTGATCGATAAAAATCAACAGTCTCTGACAATCTGGCTGAACAAATCGGACAATTCGACCTAGAGTATCCTCGCTTATTTCTTGAGCGATTTCCAGTACTTTTGAGCTTCCTTTCCAACTTTGCTTCAAACAAATATTGAAAGCTGTAAAAGGATTTTTATCTGGCTGAAAATTTAGATAACAAAATGAATTCCAACTTTTTTCTAAAACAGGAATTACTCCTGCTTTCATCAATGACGATTTACCACTGCTTGGCGCTCCCAAAAGTAATAAGACATGATGGTTATGCAAATGATTACAGAGATTTACAATCCAATCTTCCCGACCAAAAAATTTATCTTTATCTTTAGTTTCAAAGGTTTTTAGTCCCAGGTAAGGAGAACTTGTTTGCAACGGGCGATGATGAATCTCCTCAAAGCTGCCGTCGGTAAGAAAATTATATCCAGAAATACCTTGAAGATCGCACTGAACAAAAAGCTTACCTTCAAAACTGCTAACCATCTATGTCTACCTTTCTTGTGGACATCTTTAAACTACACGCCCTCCCAGCAAAGCAAACCGCAGCCGGAAGAAAAATTACAAACATTACTTCCAGGTCTAAGAGAGAAAATCGCTTGGCATCTAGGTAATTTTGCCTTCATAAATTTAACTACCAAGCGCTATTATATTCAGCTAAATTAGATAAATACTTTCATCCCGAATAAGAAATTTATTATGCCATTTCGCACCCCAAACCATAGAAAAATTAAACCCAAACTTAGCTCCATACCTCCTCGACCTTCTCAAGAAGCCACGCTTTACCTATACACCTATAAAAAAATAGTAGAGAAACAACGCTTGCAACAAGAACTCCAAAAATTGGAAATACGCCGAAATCAAATTCAGCAACGCCTTGCCATTTTAGAGGAGTAAATTGCTGCACAACAAGAAAAGATAACCCGTCAAGAACCAAATAGTGACCAAATCCTTGTTTGTCCAGAAAATCCGCCTCAATTTCATACCCTGACTTGGGAATATTAGTGTATGGTCTGACGTTTGTAATTGTCGGCTATTGCAAGGTTTACTCGTCGTTTTGTTGTTGTGCTTTTACCATCGCTTGCAAAAGCTCTTGTTCCCGAATTTCAAATTCTTCTTCAGATATTTCTCCCAGATCGAAAGCTAATTGTAATGCTAGAAGTTGCTTGCTAAGGTTTTCTTTTTCTTCTATTTCGGCGTTAGCCTGTTCTAAAATCTTCTCTCCAAGCCATGCTACCCCCATTAACGGTCCGGTAATTGGTAATAGTAAAAGCCGCAGAACCATATTTTTGCCCTGAGATGAATTGTAAATGACACCTTGCTCGCAAGACCGTAATCTTGCTGATGACACAGGTATTAAAAATTTCTTAATCTGGTATTAATGCCAAAGGGGTTGGATGTAAGTCCAGTTTAGGCTAATTCAGATTTATCCTTCTAGTCCTAAATTTGTAAAAAGTAGTTTTCCCAAAGCAGAGGAGCTACTCAGGAGGTACTTAGAGCTTGACAACAGTATTAAACGCATCTCCACAACGATTTGTCAATACACCTGCTGTTCAACGCATCGCTCAACGTGCCTTGCGGTATCTGCAGTCAGGGTTTTCAGTGCACTTACGCGGTGCTGCTGGAGTCGGAAAAACAACTCTCGCCATGCACTTGGCTAATTTGCTCAACCAGCCTATTGTTCTTCTGTTTGGAGATGATGAATTCAAAACCTCAGACCTGATCGGTCGCCAACTAGGTTACACTCGCAAAAAGGTCGTCGATAACTTTATCCACAGCGTTGTTAAGGTAGAAGACGAACTGCGACAACACTGGGTTGACGCGCGGTTAACCCTAGCTTGTAAAGAAGGATTTACCCTAGTTTATGACGAATTCAACCGCTCCCATCCTGAGGTAAATAACGTTTTGCTCTCCGTACTCGAGGAGAAGCTGTTAGTATTACCGAGCAATCAACACCGACCAGAGTATATCCGAGTTCACCCCCAATTCCGGGCAATTTTAACATCAAATCCACAAGAGTATTGCGGAGTTCATGCTACCCAGGATGCTTTGATGGATCGCGTCATTACCATTGATATACCCGTACCCGACGAGGCCACTCAACGGGAAATAGTAGTTCACAAAACAGGTGTAGATCCTCAGCAAGCACAGATAATTGTGCGGCTTGTGCAAATGTTTTGGAGTCGAGCAGACCTGAAAAAATCTGGTGGATTGCGCTGTTGCTTGATGATTGCCAAGATCTGTCACGAGCATCAAATTTCCATAGATCCTGGAGATCCTGACTTTCAAGACGTTTGTGCTGATATTTTGTTGTCTCGCGCCCATCAACCCCTGGTACAAGCAACTCGGTTACTTACCGAAGTTTGCCAAGAACTATACCATACTCCCAAAATAGAGACACAGCTTGCAGAGGATTTGCCCCTCGATACTCACAATCAGGTTGTATTGGAGCAACGAGTACCCTACGAGTACGAAGTCTACCACTACCTGTGCCAGTACCCAGGAAAGCGATTTTCTGATTTAGCCGCAGAATTAGGAATCGATCGCAGTCAAATTGTAGCTGCGCTCAAGTCGTTAAGAGAACAGGGAGTATTGCTGCAGTTAGCTGCAGGATAACAATCATCATGCCGAAGTATCAGTAATTTTGCTCACTCATAAAAGGCGAAAATGGTGGAAGCTGTTTACAAACCAACAAACATTAACAACATTAACAATAACCAAAGAGCGATCGCTCCCCCACAAGGATCTACCCTAGCAGATATTCTAGAACGGGTTCTGGATAAAGGTATTGTCATTGCAGGAGATATTTCCGTTTCCGTTGGTTCCACAGAACTGCTCAACATCCGAATTCGTTTGTTGATTTCCTCTGTTGATAAAGCAAAAGAAATTGGCATTAACTGGTGGGAGAGCGATCCTTACCTTAGCAGTCAAACCAGCAGTTTATTAGCAACTAACCAACAACTTCAACAGCGTATTGCTAATTTAGAAGCCCAGTTAGCCGCGATCGCTTCCAGCAATCATTGAAAATGCAAACAATTAGCAATCCCAAATCTGATGCAGGTTTAGCACCTTTACTACTGACGGTTGTAGAATTGCTACGCCAGCTTTTAGAAGCTCAAGTTCTTCGGCGCATGGACGCTGGTATGCTCAGCGACGAGGAACTAGAACAAGCTGCACAAAGCTTGCAACAGCTCGAACAACAGGTCGTTCAGCTTTGTCAGGTATTTGATATCGATCGTGCAGACTTAAATATTAACCTGGGCGAAATCGGAACTTTGCTTCCCGTTTCTGGGGACTACTACCCCGGTCAAATATCAAATTCACCCTCTGTTGTAGAACTCCTCGATCGGCTTTTAAATACAGGCATTGTTATTGAAGGTCATTTAGACCTAGGACTAGCCCGGCTAAATTTAATTCATGCCAACTTAAAATTAATACTCACTTCCAAGTCTTTTTAAGCGCTTTATTTTTTCTATTTGTGGACAAGACATTTCTATGGATTATGGCTATTACATTTACGGAATTTTTCCATTACCTGGTCCGCAAAAGTTAAATTTACATGGTTTAGATCAACAACCAGTACAGGTCAAAATCTTGGATGATTTCGCTGTTCTCTACTCTCAAGCTCAGCAGGAAAGCTATCTAGCAAGTCGTCGCAATTTGCTTTGCCATGAAAAAGTTCTTGAGGAAATCATGCAAGCAGGCGATCGCAACTTACTACCCGTACAATTTGGACTTTTAGTTTCAAATTGGGAAACTTTTTGCCAACAATTAATTCATCCTTACCACGAAGAATTAACACAACTGCTTGCCAAGTTATCAGGTAATCGAGAAGTCAGTGTAAAAGTGTTTTGGGATACAGATACAGAAATCCAAAGATTATTGCTAGAACGTCCAGACCTCAAGACCCAACGAGATAGTTTGGTCGGTCAACCCCTGAGTTTAGACTTGGTAATCCAAATTGGACAAGCCATCCAACAGGGAATAAATGCTCGCAAACATGACATTATTCATTTATTTCAAAGCACCCTCAATTCTTTAGCGATCGAAGTTGTAGAAAATCCTCCCCAACTAGACACAATGATTTACAACGCTGCCTACCTGATTCCTTGGGAAGCAGAACCACAATTTGGTCAATTAGTCGAAAAACTCGACCGTCAATTCGAACAGCGTTTGCGAATTCGCTACAACAATTTCACAGCTCCTTTTAACTTTGCTCGCCTGCGACTATTGCATTCCAGCTGAAATTACAAAATTTCCAGTCAAGAGTACTGCTTTGTTTCCCAACTTTTCTTGTACAAAAATTATTTATCTTGCTGTTAATTATAATCAAAATCAATGAGTGACATATTTAAAGGATTTGAACAGTTATTAGAAATTGCCAAAGCTTTAGAAGAAAAACTAGAACAAGGAGAATTAAAAACTTCTATTCAAATTCAGTCTCATCATCTGAGCAGCATTCCCCGACAAGGTAATATTCCCAGAACCAGCAGCACTATAAGTCGCGTACAGTCCCACGCTGCTAAAACAAGCAGTGCGGCGACAAAAAACGATAGCACTGAGGAAGATGTCACCTTTTTCTCAAACCAGACGACCAGCAAAGCTTGTTGGCAAGATGTGGGAGGATTGTCTGATGTTATTAGGGAAATAAGGGAATTAGTCGAAATACCGCTAAAACGCCCGGATTTATTAGTCAAACTAGGATTGGAGCCTCCCTGTGGAGTTCTGTTAGTTGGTCCACCCGGTACGGGAAAAACTTTAACAGCTCGAATTCTGGCACAAGAGTTAGGCTTGAATTACATTGCCATCAATGGCCCGGAAGTGATGAGCAAGTACTACGGAGAAGCAGAAGCTCGTTTGCGGAGTATTTTTGAAAAAGCTAGCCGTTGTGCTCCTTGTCTGGTATTTATTGATGAAATAGACAGCCTTGCTCCCGATCGCAAACAGGTGGAAGGCGAAGTAGAAAAAAGACTGGTGGCGCAATTGTTGGGGTTAATGGATGGATTTGCCAAAACTAAGGGCGTGCTGGTATTAGCAGCAACAAATCGTCCCGACGATCTCGATCCGGCGTTGCGTCGTCCCGGGCGCTTCGATCGAGAAATTCATTTTCCAGTTCCAGATCGCCGCGGACGATGGGAAATTTTATCGATTCTAACCCGCAACATGCCCTTAGAAAACTCAGTTAATTTGCAAGCGATCGCCGATTTAGCAGTTGGTTTTGTTGGCGCCGACCTCAAAGCTGTTTGTCAAAAAGCAGCCTATAACGCCCTTCGCCGTCAAATTCCCTCCCCGGACAGTCCTGCACCAGAGAACATGACCGTAACGCACCAGGATTTTCTAGAAGCGATCAAACAAATCAAACCCTCTGTTTTGCGAGCTTTAGCAGTAGAAGTACCGCATATAAGCTGGGATGATATTGGTGGATTAGAAGCTGTCAAACAAAAACTCCAAGAATCTGTAGAGGGTGCACTTTTGTATCCGGAACTGTACGAGCAAACCAAAGCCAAACCTCCGCGGGGAATTTTGTTGTGGGGACCGCCTGGAACTGGCAAAACATTACTTGCAAAAGCCCTTGCTTGTCAGGCTAGAGCCAACTTTATTGCTGTCAGCGGTCCAGAATTGCTCAGTCGGTGGGTGGGTGCTGCAGAACAAGCAGTTCGAGAACTGTTTCGCAAAGCCCGACAAACAGCTCCTTGCGTTGTATTTGTAGATGAAATTGATACTTTAGCGCCAGCACGGGGAAGATTCAGCGGTGATTCTGGAGTCAGCGATCGCGTTGTTGGTCAACTTCTCACTGAACTTGATGGATTGCACGAATCTCCCCAGGTAGTGTTAATTGGAGCGACCAATCGTCCTGAAGCACTCGATCCTGCACTGCTAAGAGCTGGAAGATTAGACTTGCAAATCAAAGTTGACTTACCAGATCGAGACAGTCGCTTGGCAATTTTGCGGGTTCATAATTTAGATCGTCCCTTGGCAAACGTCGATTTAGAAACTTGGGCACAATTAACACAAGGATGGAATGGAGCAGATTTAGCTTTATTAAGCAATCAAGCTGCATTAAGTGCAATTCGCCGATACCGCGCCCAAGGACTGAGCGACCCCAGCCAAATTCAAATTACCAATGATGATTTCCAAGCTACTTACCAAATGCTTGCTAGTCAGCGCCAATCTCAATAATCTTTGGTTTTCGTCGTGCAGGTATTCAGCTTATGTCAGTATACACCTACGCTCTTTTAGTACCGCCTGTATCACCGCTAATTTTGCCTGCAGGTATGAAAGGGAATGTCGAGCTGATTTGCTGTTGTGGTCTAGGAGCGATCGTGGAGCAGGAAATCTGTGTGGAACAGATACAGACAACAGATCAGCAATTACTGCAAGCTGTATTGACCCACGATCGCGTTATTGGAGAACTGTTTCCACAAACTTCCCTTGTTCCACTGCGCTTTGGTAGCGGGTTTAGCTGTATAGAGAACCTGCTTGCTCATCTTGAACAACACCAACAACAATATCTGCAAGCTCTTGCTCAGCTAGCAAACAAAGTCGAATACACTTTGACATTTACTCCTTGTTGTTTGTCTCCTGTTTTAGTTTCTGATGTTCGGGGAAAAGACTATTTGTTAGCTAAAAAGCAACGCTACCAAATACAACAGGAATTTCAAACCCAGCAATACAAACAGTGGGAACAACTAAGTCAGTTAATTTTCGAAACATACACAAACGCCATCTGGGAAACCCGACAGGGAAATGTACGTCAAATCCACCTTCTGGTAGAGCGTAACGACACAACTTTAAGCAAACAACAGCTTTTTGTTTGGCAAGAACAATGCTCCCACTGGCAATTGACCCTGAGGGGACCTTTAGCGCCATATTATTTTGCAAACACTATTCTCAATTCCCAAAAACTGATAAAAAATAGCTTCTAAAATTCATTTGTTTTTTATTAAAATTTTCCGGAAAATTCACACTCAGTTTGTAATATTAAGTTTTTAGTATTTTTTGAGTTTTTGCTATTTCTAGCAAAGTTCTGGGAAGACTAAACCTAGGAAGAACTACACGCATGCTTCGTGAGTTTTGCCATAGAGAGCTCGACAAGAGCAGTATGAAAGGAACGATTTAGAGGAAAAAAAATGGCTGTTGAAAAAGTAAATTCATCTTCTAGTTTGGCTGAAGTAATCGATCGCATTCTCGATAAAGGAATTGTATTGGATGCTTGGGTGCGCGTTTCCTTAGTTGGAATTGAACTGCTAGCACTAGAAGCTCGCGTTGTCATTGCTTCAGTTGAAACTTATCTCAAATACGCCGAAGCAATTGGCTTAACTTCTCAAGCAGCTGTTCCAGCTGCTGCTTGAAATACCCAACAACATGGGAGTCCTCCAGACTCCCACTTTTGGGTTTATAGTTGACAAGATAGGAGATCTGAGCCGATGGCTCTGCAAGAGTTATGGATACAAAAGCGATCGCAGCGCAAGCAGCTAGCTGCTCAACGGCGACAAAAAGTGAATGAATGGAGACAGCTAACTCAAAAAGAGCTTCAGCTGCAAGCAGAATTACTTCATCAACAATTAAGCAGTTTTGTCACCAAGCTTCGTGAGGACAGAAAGCAACAACAACAGCAATTCCAGCAAGAAATAGCCCAGCGTCAGTTGGAAATATTACATCTGAAAACAGATGTCTGGCAACGCCAGCAAGAATACCACCAACAGCGAATCGCCAAAGCGCAAACTTTATTTCAAAATTTGCAACACTTTCGTGCTCAGTTACACGCCAGTGTTTGGAAACAAGACAATTGCGCGCCAGCGGTTTTGCTTGCTGCTGCGACAAAAGAGAAATTGGTGAATTCTTGTCCTCCTGCTGACACTGTGAAATCCAAGCTGCAGCAGTACATTCAACAAGCACAAGGAGCTACTTTACTGGAAATTGAACAAGTTATGGGTTTGAATCGCATGCAGGCTATTGATATCCTGCGGACTTTGATTAAACAAGGGGTTCTGCAGCAGCGCGATCGCCAATACTTTGTTCGCCAGCAAGCACGTTCGTAATATCCTCCCACGCCAAATCAAATTGGCTTCCAACTTCACGGGGTTGTGGACCGCCAAAAGAACGACTTCACAGGAAACAGTGCCACTTATGGGGTCCCCCTACTTATCACTTACCGGTGCTGTTTCCCTTTACCAGAGTCTGTGGCTATTAACATCGCGAACATTGCCAGAGGGAAGTCTAAGTAACATATATTACTCTCAAAACCAGAAATTTCCTTTTATTCCACGAGGTATACATTTTTTAATGTTAAATTTAATACTAATTATTTTGGGGACGAGGAGGTGCGATCGTTGTGTATCAAGCGATCAACCAACTGAAAACTAATTTATTTACAGGTAGGCTAAATCTGGAAGCAAGGGACGGACCGACTTGGACACTGTATTTTCGTTTAGGACGATTGATTTGGCAAACAGGGGGTCCTAATTCCGACGAACGCTGGCGAAGACATCTGTTGCGGTACTGTCCTCACCTAGATTTTGCTCTTATCGAGCAGATTGTTCCCCAACAAGATAGCTATCGCGAGTATCGCATTCTAGCTCAATTGCAACAACAAAAACTGATCGAACAGCAACAATTAGTGAACCTGATTACCAGCACGATCGCAGAAGTCTTATTTGATGTGATGCAGTACAGTGAAGGCGCAACAGCTAGCCAACAACAGCAGCTATCGTGTACCACCGTTGTTGGCGAAGTTCCTAGTTTTCTTTTGGCAGTAGTCTCAACAGAGGAAGTCTTAAAACAAGCAACGCAAGCGTGGAAACAATGGCGGGATGCAGGATTGTCAGCTTACTCGCCCAACTTATTTCCTGTGGTTCAACAGTTCGACCACCTCCAGCTAGAGGCGTCTTTTCAACCACTTATTTCACTTGTGGATGGAACTCAGACTTTGCGAAGTCTAGCCCAAAAAAGCGGCCAGGATGTCTTAAGCTTAACTTTAAATTTAATGCCATTGGTAAAAGTTGGAGCGATCGCTTTTTCATCGGTACCAAGTTTTAGGAAATATAACCTTCCTACTCACAGTCAAGAAAATATTACTTTTTTGGCAGCCAAGTCAGAAGAAGACACTTTTTTGCAAGTTTCACCCAATTGGCGCAAAACTGCACCGACAAAAACTGGCAAGCAAATTATTAATCCCTCCGGCGCACCTTTAGTTGCTTGTGTGGATGATAGTCCAGTTGTCTGTCGCCGTCTGGAAGAAATCCTCACTCAACACAGTTATCGCTTTGTTGGTATTCAAGAGTCCCTGACAGCAGTTTTCCAATTGATTAAAAGCAAACCGGACTTCATTTTTTTGGATCTTTTAATGCCAAAAATGAACGGTTATGAAATTTGTTCCCAAATCCGCAAAACTCCTAGTCTCAGGGATGTACCGGTTGTAATTTTGACAGGAAAAGACGGCTTGGTAGACCGGATGCGAGCAAAATTAGTGGGTGCAACTGATTTTTTAAGCAAACCTGTAGAGACGGAGAAAGTACTCCACGTACTTCACAGGCATCTTGTAGTTTAAGCTCCAGCTTTAGAACAAAATTAGCCCAGTGTAGCTTTATAAACAATAGTTTATCGATTGCGGAAATAGTTAGGAAGCAGACATGAAAAAAGTTCTTTTAGTGGAAGATAGCCTTACAGAAGCCGAAAGGATCGCACGCTTTCTAGAAAAAGCAGGTTACTCGGTTTATGAAGTTCGCAGTGGAGAAGAAGCTCAACTGAGACTCAAGCAACAAAAACCTGACTTAATCCTGCTTGATTTGATTTTGCCGGGTCAGAGTGGATTTGAATTCTGCCGCAAGTTGAAAGGCGATCCTGTAACCAAAGCTATTCCGGTGGTGATTTGTTCGACAAAAAATACAGACGTTGATAGAACTTGGGGTTCGATGAGCGGTGCAGATGCTTACCTGACTAAACCTGTAGACGAAAAGATATTACTTGAAACTATTGGTCAATTTATTCGCTAAAGGCAGTAAGGTTATGAGTCCGGTCAAATGGGGCCAATTTCGACTTGACAATTCTTCACAGCAGTCAGAAGACCAGCAAAGGTTTTTGAAATTTCCCTTGCATCATGCCAAGGCAAATGGATTGGTTCCGCTGGCTGATTTGCGGGGGGTTATTCAAGTTGTCCTTTCAGAGATTTTACCAGTGCCGCAGGTAGCAGAATTTTTGTTAGGCATTTGGAATTGGCGGCAAGAAGCAGTCTGGATTCTGGATTTGGGATGTTTGCTGGGAGCAACCCACTGGTATCGGCAAGAAAGCGTGCGCAACAGTGGCATGGCAATACTCGTTCCAGTCAAAAATCATATGGTAGGGCTGTTGGTAGAGCAAGTCAGTACGATTGAAACCTACAATCCCGAGCAGTTATTACCGATTTCGCCATCAATGTTACCCGAGCAATGGCGCTCGTTTTGGCTGGGTTACTTTTTAGATTCCCAAGGGAATGCTTTGATGTTACTGAACACCAACACTGTGATTCAAGCCTTGCAAGGCTAAATAATTTCTCCTCTCTACGAGAAGCTGCGCGAGCGTGCGTCTACGAGCTTTTCTGGATTTGACAATAACTTTGAACTAGCTGTAGATATTTATGGTCATACAACACAATCTCACATCCGCAAGTAACGGTCACAAAGACTTTGGAAACGGAAATTCCCAAACAGCAAAACAGCAAATAACAGCTGTGTTGGAACAGTTGCAAATGGAACTTGATCAAGCCGATTGGGTAGAAACAGGGCCATTGCGGGAAAGAATCCGCAAATTAACAGAGACGGTGAGTGTGTTGTCGTACCAAGATGATGACAAACAAGAAAAAAAGGTGCAGCAACTGGTGGCGATCGCTGCCAAAATCCGTCAGTGCTCGCATCTTGATAACTTGCTTGCTACTGCTGTTGTAGAGGTACAAACAGCACTCCAGCTCGAGCGCGTAGTAGTGTATCAGTTCACAAATGCCACAAGCGGAAAAGTTGTTGCAGAAGCAGTCGCGGATGGCTTGACACCGATGCTCTCCGAGACATTGCCCGCTGTTAGCTTTGGACTCGGTTCAGCCCAGCTTTACCAGCAAGAACAATTAGTAGGAATCGCCGATGTCCAGACTGCAAGCTTGTCTCCTTATCAAAAGCAGCTTTTGGATCGCTTTCAGACCAGAGCTTTTTTAAGCTTACCTATCTTTAATAACGACAAGGTTTGGGGTTTGTTGGTGGTGCAGCAGTGCAGTGCGCCGAGAGAGTGGCCAGATAGCGAAATTCGGTTGCTAAAACTGGTGAGCCAAGAACTAGAGATGCAACTGCTGTTGGCTGCAATCCAAACACAGTTACAACAAGAAGTTCAAAAAGACCAAATGCTTGTTGATGTAGCCAATAAAATTCTGCAATCGCGCTGTTTGGATAGCATTTTTCGCACAGCCACCCTCACAGCACGACAATTACTGCAGTGCGATCGCGTAGCTGTTTATCGTTTCCATCCAGACTGGAGTGGGGAATTTGTAGCCGAGTCTGCTGGTTCCCAATGGGTTAGTTTGTTACAAGAGCAGCGAAATAACCCAACAATTGCCGAAAATGTTAACTATTGCAGTATCAGGGATCTAGCAGCAGGGGCGCCGCCGGTAACAGATACTGACTTGGCTAGACGAGCGTCATCTCTACGAGAAGCCGCGAAGAGCGCGTCTACAGGACGAATGCAGCTAGCAGATAGCTATATTCAGCGCACGGAAGGTAAAACTTTTTATCGCGGTCAGATTTATAGAGTAACTAACGATATCTATGCTGGGAATTTTTCTGACTGCTATATCAAAGTCCTAGAGACATATCAAGCTAGAGCATATATTATTGTTGCCATTTTTCAGGGAGAGCAGTTGTGGGGTTTGCTTGCTGCTTATCAAAATTCAGGTCCTCGGGAATGGAAAGATACTGAAGTTCGCTTGACAGTACAGATTGCAACTTTGTGTAGCATTGCCATGCAACAATTGCAGTACCAGCAACAACTTTCTAGCCGCGCCCAGGAATTAGCTCAGTTAGTAGAATGGGAGCGTACCATTTTTCGCATTATCGACAAAATCGGACAAGCAACGGATATTCAAAATATTTTTCGTACTGCTACTCAAGAATTGCGTCGCTTTCTCAAGTGCGATCGCGTTGCCATTTATCAATTTTATTCTGATTGGAGTGGAGAGGTTGTTGCTGAATCCGTTGCTGCCGGTTGGTGTTCGCTGTTTGAGGTGCAACGGGAAGATCAATTGTTGAAAACAAATTTGATATCTTCCGAGCGTTGCTATGTCAAAGAGTATAAATCTCCTCCTAAACCGGATACGGATACATATCTGAAGGAGACCCAAGGTGGAATTTACTCCCAGGGAACGCGTTGGCGTCAGGTCAATGATATTTATGCTGCTAATTTTTCACCTTGCTATTTAGAAGTTTTAGAGAAGTTGCAGGCCAAAGCTTACATCATCGTTCCTATTTTCCAAAGCTGCAGCGAGTTCCATAAAGACCGTACAGATCGTCTTTGGGGATTGCTAGCAGCATATCAAAATACTGGTGTTAGGGAGTGGAGCGAGCAAGAAGCTACTGCGTTGTTGCACGTAACGAGCGAGTTGAGCATTGCGCTGCAGCAAGCTGAATACAAACAGAAGCTGCTGCAAAAAAACACAGAAATGATGCAGCTGGTAGAAGTAGAAAACGCGATCGCCCGAATGGGAGAAAGGATACGCCAGTCGCAACAGTTAGAAGCAATTTACCGCAGTACTTTAGCAGAATTGCGACAATTATTTCAGTGCGATCGCTTGGCAGTATATCGCTTTCGACCGGATTGGAGCGGTGAATTTATTGCTGAGTCTGTAGCCAGTGGGTGGGTACCTTTAGTTGGTCCGGAGAGTCAAACTGTGTGGGAAGACGAGTATCTGCAGCAAAATTTGGGCGGTCGCTATCGCAACAATGAAACCTTTGCTGTCGATGATATTTACACTGCAGGTCATTCCCAATGTCACATTGACTTATTAGAGCAATTCCAGGTGAAAGCCTACATGATTGCTCCTATCTTTGCTGGTACTAAACTTTGGGGTTTGATCGGAGCATATCAAAACACTGGTCCGCGGCGGTGGAAGTCTGAAGAAGTGCGTTTGCTTGCCAAAGTGGGAATACAGTTGGGATTGGGCGTGCAGCAGGTAGAGTACATCGAGCAATTGAAAATGAAAAATGCCGAGCTGGTGCGGACTGCTGAGGAAGAACAACTTTTGGCTAGGGTAGTGGAGAAAATTGCCCAGGCGCAGGATATGGATACGATTTTTCGCAATGCGCTGCCAAGTTTGCGCAAACATCTACAGTGCGATCGCCTGGGAGTATTTCGCTTTAGTTCCGACTGGAGTGTGGAGTTAATAGCGGAATCGGTGAGTAGCGAATGGGTATCTTTGGTTGGTTCGGATTTCAAAACGATCTGGAAAGACGATTACTTAAAGCAAACTCAGGGCGGACGCTATCGCAACCGCGAGACTTTTGCAGTCAATGACATTTACACCGTCGCTCACGCGCCATGCTACCTAGAGATACTAGAAAAAATACAGGTCAAAGCTTACATGATTGCTCCTATTTTTGCTGGCGAAAGACTGTGGGGCTTTTTAGGCGCTTATCAAAATAGCAGTCCGCGTCAGTGGAGAAGCGAAGAAGTGCAACTTTTAGGCAAACTAGGAATGCAACTGGGTCTGGGCGTGCAGCAGGTAGAGTACATCGAGCAATTAAAGATGAAAAATGCCGAACTAGCCAGAACTGCCGAGGGAGAACGAGCTTTGACGCGGCTGGTCGAAAAAATCCGCCAAGCACAAAAATTGGATACAATTTTTCGCAATGCCTTACCCGAGTTGCGAGGGTTGTTAGAGTGCGATCGCCTGGCAGTGTATCGCTTTAACCCAGATTGGGGCGGGGAATTTGTTGCCGAATCCGTTAGTCGCGAGTGGGTTCCTTTGGTGGGTCCTGATATCAAGACGGTATGGGAAGACGAACACCTGCAGCTAACTCAGGGAGGGCGGTATCGCAACAACGAAACATTTGTTGTGAATGATATTTACACTGCTGGCCATGCCCAGTGTCACTTGAAAATTTTAGAACAATTTCAAATCAGAGCCTATATTATCACTCCGATTATTGCTGGCAATAAGCTTTGGGGTTTGTTGGGAGCATATCAAAATGACGGGCCGCGGCAATGGCAAGACAATGAAATTGACTTGATGAAGAAAATCGGTACGCAGCTTGGAGTTGCCGTTCAACAGGCGCAATACTTGCAGCAAACCTTAAGCAAGAATGAGGAATTGGTAAAACTTGCCGAACGGGAAGTAGCAAATGCTCGATTTTCCTATCGCCTGCCAAGTCGCTTAACAGAAATGGCCCAAAGCCACGGTGATGTTTTGGAATTTGTTCAGTTTGCGACTCACGAACTTCGCCAGCTGCTCAAAGCAGATCGAGTGGGAGTGTACCGTTTTCAACCAGATTGGTCTGGAGAATTTGTGGTTGAGTCTTTGGTGGGAGATTGGCCCAGACTGGTGGGAACTAGTTTGGCTAAAGTCACGGACACTTACCTGCAGTATCACAAAGGAGGGCGTTACGCCCGCAAAGAAAGCTTGCGAATTGACAACATCTATGCTGTTGGTCATGACGAGTGTCATATTAAATTGTTAGAGCAGTGGGGAACTAAAGCCTACATGATTGCTCCTATTTTCCAGGGCGAGCGCTTGTGGGGACTTTTGGGAGTGTATCAAAATAGCGAGTCACGTCAGTGGGAGCAATCAGAGGAAGACGTTCTTAACCAAGCGGCGTTGCAGATTGGTTTAGCGCTGAATTTAGCAGAGTACCTGCAACAAGTTCGCACTCAGGAGCAGCAATTAGCAGAAGCAGCAGAGCGGGAACGAACTGCACGGGAAAAATTGCAGCAAGGAGCCATACGCGTGTTGCAAGCTTTGGAACCATCTTTTCGGGGCGATTTGACGGTGAGAGCACCTTTATCTGAGGACGAGATTGGTACGATCGCCGATGGTTACAACACCACTATTCAAAGTTTGCGGGATTTGGTGCGACAAGTACAGGGGGCGGCAACCAGAGTCAGCGAAACTTCCAGTCGCAACACAGCTGCAGTTGCCAAACTATCTGACCAAGCTCAGCAGCAGGTAGAAAGACTGGAACGTGCTTTGCAACAGTTGCAGATGATGGTGGATTCTACCCAGGTAGTTGCTGCTGACGCCCAAAAAGTGGGACAGGCGGTGCACCAAGCCAACAACACCGTGCAAGCTGGTGATTCCCTGATGGAAAAAACTGTGGATGGAATTTTGGAAATTCGGGAAACCGTTTCTGAAACAGCAAAGAAGATTAAGCGCCTTGGCGAAGCTTCTCAAAAAATTTCTAAAGTTGTGAGTTTGATTGAAAACTTTGCTACTCAGACCAATCTCCTAGCCTTGAACGCGGCGATCGAGGCTACTCGTGCAGGAGAGTACGGCAAAGGTTTTGCGGTGGTTGCAGATGAAGTTCGTTCCCTGGCGTATCAGTCAGCTAGCGCGACCACAGAAATCGAGCGGTTGGTGCAAGAAATTCAGACTGGAACTAACGAAGTCACCGAAGCGATGGAGGTAGGGATTGCTCAGGTTGTGCAAGGCTCGAAGCTCATTAACGAAACTCGTCAGTCCCTCAGCGCCATTGTCGCTGCTACCAATGAGATCGGCGAGCTAGTGCAAGGAATTACTCAAGCAGTTTCTGCTCAAACTCAGCAATCTCAGACTTTGACAGAAGCAATGATGGATGTTTCTGCCATCGCCCACAAGACTTCAGAAAGTGCGATGCAAATTTCCCAATCCTTTGAGGAATTATTGCTGACCTCGCAGCAATTACAAAGTTGTGTAAGCCAATTTAAAGTTGACTGATTGGTAAAAATATGATATTAGTTCCTATTCCAGCGAACACGAGCAGCTACAGCAGGCTTTTATGGCAGAAGCAAAGGAGTTGTTGCAAACTATGGAGCGGACTTTGCTCAGCCTGCTGGATGAAAAAACCACCGAAAAAGTTCATGCCTTGATGCGAAGCGCCCATACTTTGAAGGGAAGTGCTGCTAGTGTGGGTGAAAAAACCATCGAAACGGTTGCCCATCACTTGGAAGACGTATTTCAGGCGTTATATCCTCCAGAACTGGAAATAGATCCCCCATTGGGTGCCTTACTTCTGGACGCCTACGAATGCCTGCGCACTTGTTTGAGTGCAACCTTGATGGGTTTATCCTACAATGAAGCAGAAATAATCGCTCGCACAGCCTCAATCTTTGCCCAGCTGCAGGTAAAGCTAGGCGACTTTTTTGGTCGCGAAGTTTTGCTTCCCAGTTCAGAAGAACTTGGTTTTGACGCGGTGCATTCTATCTTTTCCGAAAGCGTGCTCCAGGATTTACAACAATTGCAAGCTGAGCTTGCAAGTCAAAACCAACAGCAACTGCAAGCTGCACTCCACTCCCAAGCCGAGTTTTTTTTGGAGCTGGCAACAACCTATAACTTGCCTGGATTAGCGGAAATTGCTCAAGGAACGCTCAAGGCTTTGCAGCAGCATCCAGACAAAGTGCTGGAGATTGCTCGCGAAGCTTTGGAAAATTTTCAACAGGCTCGAGCAGCAGTGCTTGGGGGCGATCGCACTCGAGGCGGGGAAATATCTGCAAAATTGCAACAATGGTCGCAAGCAGGGCCAACAATCACTGTTGTGAGCGAGCCGAAAGTAGAAACAAAAGCAACGGAAAAACAACAGTCTCCTTTTTTACCCGCCCCATCAGAACCAGTGCGGTCTTTTTTGCCAGCTCCAACAGCCAAACTACCAAAGGCTATTTCTCAAGATTCGCCTGTAGATCGGATTTTACAGTCTATTTGGATTGGTAATCCAGAAACATCCTATCGGAACCGGTGCTCAAAACAGCCAACCTCTCCACCAGCAACAAGTCAGCAAACCCAGCCATTATCTGTTCCCAGCATTCGAGTGGCGATCGCCCAGCTCGATCGTCTCAGCCACACCATTGGAGAATTGTTAATCTACGAAAACCAACAAACCCTACAATGGAATCGCGCCCGTCAAGCAGCTCGGGATACGCTGTTGCAGTTTCTGCACTGTCAGCAACAACTCGGTCAAGTTTACACTTGGTGCGAGCGCTACAAACGTCCCGACTCAAAACAGCAGTTACCAGCTGAAGTTGCTTTTTTAACCACAACGCCACAACGCCCCTGTGTTGGTACTGCTGGGATTTCCCAGAGTCGATTTCATTTTGATGCTTTAGAAATGGATCGTTATACCGAGCTGCACATTTTACTGCAAACTTTCGCAGAAAGTATGGTGCAGTTAGGAGAACGAATAGAAGCTTTCAACTCCTTGGTCGAACAATCTCGCTTTCACCAGGGAAAGGGCAAGCAACTGCTTTCCGGAGCGCAGGAAGATTTGTTGCAAGCAAGAATGGTTCCCTTAAAAACAGTGTTGAATCGCTTTCCCCGACTTTTACAACAAATGGCTGCAGCCCATCAAAAACCAGTGGAACTGAAGCTTGGCGGTATGGAGGTACTGGTGGATAAGGCTATTTGCGAGCAACTTTACGATCCTTTGCTGCACATGATTCGCAACGCCTTCGACCACGGGATCGAGCCGGTGGAACTTCGTCGCCAGCAGGGTAAACCGGAAACGGGAACGATCGCGATTCAAGCCTATCATCAAGGCAATCGCACGACAATTGAGGTGCAAGATGATGGTCGGGGTTTGAAATGGGAATCCATTCGCCAGCGAGTGATTGACAAACAGCTGCTGACTCCACAACAAGCCAACAATCTCTCGGAAGCGCAATTAGCAGAATTTTTGTTTGAACCGGGATTTTCCACTGCACAGGAGATTGGAGAGTTATCCGGTCGGGGAATGGGCTTGAATGTGGTTCGCACTCAATTGCAAGCTTTACAAGGTTCCATCAGCGTGCGCTCGGTGCAGGGACAGGGAACTACCTTTATTCTCCAACTACCTCTGAGTTTGACAACAGCACGCTTGCTGGTTTGTCAATCCCAAGGTATTACCTACGCTCTTTTATCTGAGGGAATCAGCCAGGTGATATTGCCTCAGCCAAAGCAAATTCAAACACAAGCATCCCTGCACAAAACAGGAGGTACGCAAAAATTTTTGCAATGGCAGCAACAAGGACAAGCTCAACAATTAGTCTGCATTTATCCACTGGCTAGTTTGCTGGATTACAAATATCCCTTACCTATCCAGGACAGCAACTGGACCCTCAGTCCTTTTCCAGTTCAGCAACGCCAGACGGTGGAACCCCTGCTGCTGTTGCTTCCACAAAAGGAGCAATACCTGTGCTTGCAAGTGGATCGGATTTTAGTCGAGCAGGAGCTTGTAATTAAATCTCTAGGCAGTGTTGTTACCTTACCTAGTTTTATTCAAGGATACAGCGTTTTGGGAAATGGCAGTCTTACCTTGGTGATCGACCCATTGGAGTTAGTTCGCCAAACTTGGCAAGCATCTGATTTTTCCGCAATGCCACCACTACCTGCAGCGCAGCATCCACCCGAGTCAACTCCCACACCGCAGCTAAAGCTGGTGAAAACAAATGCTGTGGCTTTGTCTTCTCCGTTCCCAACGGTGTTGGTTGTGGAAGATTCGGCTGTCCAAAGGCAAAGTTTGGTAATGACGCTCTCAAAAGCCGGTTATCAAGTGTTACAAGCAAAAGATGGTCGGGAAGCGATCGCTTTGTTGCTTGCAGACGACCTTAAGGTTGATTTGATCGTCAGCGATATCGAAATGCCCCGCATGAATGGATTTGAGCTTTTGGAACACTGTCGCCAAGACGAGCGCTTGTCGAAAATTCCTGTGGTGATGCTAACTACCCGCGGCGGTCAGAAACACCGTCAATTAGCCTTTAGTTTGGGGGCAAAAGCTTACTTGACCAAGCCTTATTCCGAACAGGAATTTCTAGCCTCGATCGCACAGTTGCTCAATCCTTCCTAACTTTTTCACCCCATAGCAAGCTTGCTGACATTTCCCTTCCATAACTGTTATGATACCTAACACCCCTTTTTTCTGGAAGCGAATATCGACTGCTACCACTGAGGGCGACTCGCTACGAGTTGTTGTATTTGCGAGCGCAAATTACCTATTTGCCCTTCCGGTGGGTGCAGTTTTGAAGGTGATTGCTTGTCCTTTGATTCGCACTCCCGTGGAAAATGGCATCGGCACGGTAGATTTGGGAGCACAAACTATCACAATTGTAGATTTGCGTCAAAAGTTAATTCCCCAAGTAATGCCATCCGGTACGCTAGGCGAACAGCTAGCACCAGCGAATGCATCTTCCCCTGGCTTTCGAAAACAATTTTTGCTTTTGACACAAACGCGGACTGGAGAAATCTGCGGTATTTGTTCTGACAAACCTCCTTTTTTGCTCGATATTCCTCCAGAAGCAGTGCGCCCTCTTCCGTGGTCTTACCGACAAGCGATGAAGTTAAACTTTGTCAGCCACATGGCTGTTGTGTCTGCAGTAACGACAGAGGAACCTCTCAAGCTGCTGCTTTTGGGCATCAGCCAAATATTAGCTGAGAAACAAAAAACTGCGGCAGCAACTTTTGAGCAGCAGCTACATCCCCAGCGCCAGCAATTTTTACGTATTTCTCTGGAAAATGAAATGAGTGGATTGCTACCATTCAACTTTGTTGTGGAAATTATTTCTGTTGCCAGCCAAGAAATTTCTCCTACTTTGGCGTTACCGAGGTGGATGGTGGGTTTGTACAACTGGCAAGAAGGACAGATGCTGCGGTTGATTGATTTGCAAGCTTTAGTTTGTTCTTCACCGCTTTCCCCACGCGAACAGCTAACTGTTGTAGTTTTTGAACTTGAGAATCAAATCGTCGGTTTTGTGGTTCCCGAAGTTTGCGATTTAGAATGGCATGCTTTAGAGCAGGTGCAATCGCCAGGCAATGCACCACTGCGCTTTGCTGGAGGTGCTTTACCGGGAAAACGCTGGATTTTAGACACCAAGGCGATCGCTGCAGAAATAAAAATGGTAAACCCGCTACTTTAACTTCGTGCTGTCAAGGAGTTTTCCCTTATGAATGCAACCTTAAACCCTCATTCCCCAGCTTTGGACCCAGAAGAAATTTTAGCTTGTGTGGCCGCCATCAAAACGGTCTTTCAATCTGCTAAAGGGCCGAAGGTTGCTCAACTACAACAAAAGGTGAGTCAAATCGAAGCCTTTATCCAAGCTTCGGTCGCACGAACTTCCTGTACCCGAGATGATAATAACCTTCAACTGGCAATCAAGCTGCAGCAAAAGTGCATGGTAAAAATTGCCGAACAAATGCAGTCCTTTCAAAAAGGTCAAGGAATTTTGGAAGTCACGGTGACGGCGGTTAGAGACGCTCTCAAAGCCTTGAACCCTAACAAGCCGGAGGCTTTTCGCGTTTTGATTTATCGTTTTGAGGAAGGTAACCGCAGTCGAGTTGTAGCTGAAGCAAATGCACCAGGATGGCCATCGCTACTCAATCAATGTCTACCAAAAAATGTGTTTGCTGCCAATTTTGATGTTGGCGAAATAGTAGACCTAAGTTGCCATCACTGGCAATTTTGGCAGCGCTTTCAAGTGCAAGCTGGTTTGGGATTACCCTTAGTTGTCAAGGAACAACCTTGGGGTATGCTGGTTGTCCAAGATTGTTTTCAACCTCGACAATGGCAGGAAGCTGAGCGCTTTTTGCTGGAACAAGTAGCAATGGTGTTGACAATTGCTTTGCACTCAGCCGAACTGCTAAAGGTACACTGTTTGACCTCCAGGACTGACGGGGAGCAATTACCGCAGTTTCTCGCGACGCCACAGCAGCAGCTAGCTTCAGCCGCACACAAGCAAGCAGCGGTTGCCGCTGTGGCACAACAGCATTTAATATCCATCCAAGATGTTATTGCTATTACTAATAAACAACTTCAGTATCTAAGAGAATTTTGTCAACAAGCTTTTGGCTGGTTCGGATCGCTGGAAGACTTGAGCACTAAAATGCAGATTCTATCGCTGAATGCAGCTTGCCATATGCCATCCGGTACGCTGCGCGAATGCAAACAAAACAAAGAAAGCTTCCTTGAGCAAGTAGAAGTCCTTACCACTCAAGCTGAGCAAACGACCCGGGATATAGAACAATGGCTGCAGCAAATCCAAGTGGCAGTTACAGATGTTGCATCTGCGCTCGCACCGTGCGATCGCCAAGTAAGTGCTGCTATCGAGTCCATTGCCCAAATCCAGACTTTCCCTTTGTTGAGGGCGGAAATTTCCCCAGCTAGCCACACCGCCACAGACTAGACTAGTTACGCCTACTTTGTTTTTGGCTTTGCCGCGAACGCAACAAACCCAGTTAAAACAAACAGTAGTTGTTATTGGACCCATGAGTAGCGATTTTGTCTCCCAACCGCAGAACGTCTCGCCAGAAGATGCCTTTTTCGAAGAAGCAATAGATCTGTTACTGTTTTTAGAGCAACAGGTATCTGGCTGCTTTAGCGACAACAATCCCAATATAGGTTTGGTTCTTGCGGAAACTACTAATCGTCTCCATCATGCGGCAACAGCTGCCCGTTGCCATGCTATTGCTACTGTCGCGGCTGAACTTGGGGAAATGTTTGAGCTGGTGCATCAGTCTCGGGTTAGTGTTGATGCTACCATCGCTTTGTTGTGGTCGGAGGGATTGGATTGCCTGCAAACGCTGCTGATGGCATTTTTGACATCTGTCAAAATAGAGGAGGTAGAAATTTTGCAGCGCCTAAGAACGATTGCAGCTCGCCTGCAAGCAGAAGTTGGCGAACGAGCATCCCAACTCAAGGAAGATAGACGCAGCAGCTGTAGTGTGGTGTTGCCAAGGCTAGAAGCAAAAAAATCCTCGATTTGTCCGTCTTTACCCCTTAGCTGCGGCGATATGCCATCCCTTCCGCTGGGCGAACACAGTATCACGCTATTAGAGCCTTGTGATGCCATCTGGCAGAAAGCTAGCACTATAAACTCTGGCGAGAAAAATGTTTGCGATGGGTGGAAGAATTTTTCTCCATCTGTTGCTGTTGAGCATCTCGAACAATTAAATACCCTGGTTGCAACTTTACTAGCTATCCACAACGAACAAACTTGTCAGGAACAACAACAACACCGCAACCTCAGGGACTTACTTCAACAAGTTCAACGACTGCAGCACCTGCTAGATAACTTGCAAGAATGGACACAACGTTTAGCAGCCATTTCAAATAGCTTTTCTCCCCTGGCGGCTTTTCGCTGGCAGCAATTTTACCGTACTCTAGACAATGTTGTGGCGGAAGCTTCTGAAATCGCTTCTACTGCTCGCCACCTGGAGCAAACTCATCACCAATTGCAATGGCAACTCAGCCAACAAAAAAAGTTGAGCGATTACAGTTATCAGGTCGTCAAAAATATCACAACTGTTCCTTTAACAATAGCTCTAGAACCTTTACGGCAACTTTGGTCTCCGTGGCAAAGCCGACAAGATAAGTCTGCCAGGCTACATTTAGAAACAAGCCAGATGGGCGTGGAGGGGATACTTGGCGATCGCCTTTGTGCTTTGTTGTGGCATTTAAGTTACTATTTGCTAGCTGAAAGCATCGAATCTTCTCAAACACGACAACAGCTGGGGAAAAAAAGCCTCGGCACCATTAGAATTCAAATTTACCAGCAGGAAAATCAATTAATTGTTGATGGCAACGATGATGGCGCGGGAGTTGATTTGTCTGCAGTTTACCAAATGTTAGCCTCAAAAAAACTCTTTGACAAACAAACTGACTGCAGCAAGCTACTGCTAGAACCAGAGATTGCATCTATTTTGTGCGAAGGTGCGGCTCTTAATTTAGAACCTGAACTGATAGAAACTTGCAAGCAATTAACAGCCATTAAGGGAAGCATGGTCATTAAGTCTCAACCTGGATGCGGTACAACTTTTTCGCTGCAAATTCCCCTCCAGCCCAAAATTGCTCAACTAATTGTTTGTCAGGCTAACTCGCAAGTTTATGCATTTGTTGCTGATAGCGTAGAGCAAGTTTGTCTGTCCCAATCTGCACAAATTCTCCACACTTTTAGCGGACGCATGCTGTTGTTATCCCGCCAACAGATCGAATCCAAACCACAGCCAGCAACACAAGAAGTGCTTGTCCCCATCCACTTTTTATCTGATGTAATCATTTTTCCCTACCCCATTTCCACCTTCGCAACCAATTCCCTTAGGGAAAAACTACACCCTTGCAAGGACAAACCATTACTGCTGTTTCGCTATGAAGACAAGCGCTGTGCTTTAGAGGTAGATTGCATTATCGGCAAAAAACTCGCCGCCATCCAACCTTTAGAAAAAGCAAATGCAGTTCCTGCTTACATTTTAGGAACTAGCATTCTTGCCGACGCTCAGCCAGTTGTCGTTCTGGACGGTTGCCTTTTGACTAAATCCATAAGGCTAAATCCATAACGTCAACTACTCCTTCTCCACCCTGCAAGAGTACGAGTGGAGACTTGAGCGCAATACGTTCACACTGGCGGATAACGAACCAGGAGACAAGGAAAGAATTTTTCCTGTTGTCTCCCTGTTTCTTTTGTTGGTTTTGGCCTTCGCGCAGCATACAGGATGGCATATCGTGCATTTTGCCTGTATCAAGTGACAAGACTGACTTTACCCGTGTCTAAATCGTAACGTCCTCCCCAAATTTTCAATTTACCCGTTCGCAGCCGTTCTGCTAGCAGCGGCGATCGCTTCAGCTTTTCTATTTGATATTGCACGTTAGCAATCACGGCATTTTCCACCGCATCCCCGGGCCATTCCTTGCTTTTTGCTACAGCTGGTTGAATTGCTTTGACAAAGCTACCAATTTCACCCAGCAGCGATTCTTTGCGTACGGCGGCGGTTACTGCTCCGCATCGTTCGTGACCGAGCACCATCAACAGGGGAGTATCCAAGATGGCAACAGCGTATTCAATGCTACCAATTGCTTCCCGCGTGGCGATGTTACCGGCAATACGGACATCAAAGATGTCTCCTATACCTTGATCGAAAATAATTTCCGCAGGTACTCGCGAATCTGCACAGCTGAGAATGGTTGCAAAGGGATGTTGAGTTTGAGCAACTTCCTTTAACCGAGTTTGAGATTGATCGGGATGTTTGGGTTTATGCTCGACAAAGCGCTGATTTCCCTCCATCAGTTTTTGCAGTGCTGCATCGGGACTGAGGGATGGAGCAGAAGACAATTTTGCCGCTTGAACTTGTTGAACTTGCCATAGTAAATTGCCAGCTGAGGCTAACAAACCACAACTTCCAACTGCTCCCAGCTTCAAAAAGCTGCGGCGCTGAATCAAATTCTTGCTTGAGTTCATATCTTTCTTACAGCGAGGCGACACATTTGACGGAGCGAATTTCCATTACGTCTGAGATGTAACAAGTCCCCCCAAACTTGTTGAGCAGGGGTCTGATGTTTTCCACAACAGGCTTGATTTGCTCTGGCGTGCAAAATGCAATAACGTAAACATTATCCAGCATTGTCATGTCCAAATCTTCTGCTGTTCCTCGCAATCCTTTGCCTGCAACGTTGCGAATTACCGCATGACCGGGAACGCCAGCTCGCTCCAAGCCATCCAAAATCTTGCCAAGTTCAAAGGAATTTGCTATAATTTCTATTTTTTTCACCAAGTGCATATTATTACCTCCACAACAGCTCGATTCCGTACAGATAAAGCGGAATTCCCACAACGATATTGAACGGAAATGTCACTGCTAATGCAGTGGAAACGTACAGGCTGGGATTTGCTTCCGGAACGGTTAATCGCATAGCCGCGGGGACGGCGATGTAAGAAGCGCTCGCACAAAGTACGGCAAACAAAAGTGCATTTCCTTTAGGCATACCAATGAATTTGGCAATCAGCAATCCCATACCTGCATTCAGTATTGGAATTAGTATGGCAAATGCAATCAAAAAAATTCCGGTTTTTTGCAAGTCTTTAATTCTTCTGGCCGCAACCAATCCCATATCCAGTAAAAAGAAGGTGAGCACGCCGTAAAACATTCCCTGGGTAAAGGGTTCCAAGACTTTCCATCCATGTTCTCCTGTTAAGACTCCAATCAACAGGCTCCCCACCAATAGAAACACAGAACTGTTTAAAAACGCTTCTTGCAATACTTCCGACCAGGAGAAGTCTTTTTCCTTACTTTTGTCAACTGCAAATATATTTAGCAGGATGAGACCAACGATAATTGCTGGCGATTCCATCAAAGCTAAAGCTGCTACCATGTAGCCGTCATATTTTATACCTATTTCGCTCAGAAAGGCACTGGCTGTAATGAAGGTAACCGCGCTGATAGAGCCGTAGGTGGCAGCGATCGCCGCTGCATCGTAGGTATCCAATTTCAACCTCAAAATAAAAAAGGTGTAAATTGGTACAGTACATGCCATCAACACGGATGCTAGGAGGGTCAAAATAACTTCCTGGGTAATTCCGCTTTTGACTAACTCTACTCCTCCCTTAAAACCGATCGCAAACAGCAGGTAAAGAGAAAGAAGCTTGGGTACGGGAGGAGGAATTTCTAAATCGGACTTGACAAAAACAGCTGTCATTCCCAAAAAGAAAAACAAAACCGGCGGATTCAGGATATTGGACACGATCAAGCTAGCGTCCATGTCCATCCCTCCTTGTACCGATCGAACCAAAATTTAAAAAAAGTTTGCATTCTAGAAAATTTATTCCGTTGATTTGAATCATGATGTATCTTGTAGCGTTACTCTATGTCAATCGGGTCCGCCAAAAACGATCGCTATCCTGCAAAGCAATAAACAATGGATGTGGATGGAACGGGAAAATAAAATCACCTAGCTGAGCAAAGTCAGGATGAGAAAATACTGCCATTTTTGAGAATGTTAAGGATATAACACAAAGACCTCCCCTTAACTACAGAACATTTATTTCTGGAGCGATCGCTACCATTACCGAGTCAACTTAGGGTAGCACCAACCAGCAATATCATTATTTAAAATTATCTAAGACTGCATGTTTCCACGAGATTTGTTTATGAACCGTTACCTAGTTATTAAGACTGTCAAACAACCGGTCAACTGTGTTTTTGAGTAATACCTTTAAAAAACCTTGATGCTCAAAACACAAACGCATGCGATCGTTTTAACTCTTGGCTAGATCTGCACCATAAGTTTGAAAAATAGACGGCATTTGTGCTACCTTCTAGAGAAAGATTTCCGATTCGACTTCCATTAAAAAAATTTTTATTCATGACTGCCAAACTGATAAAGATTGACAGTTACAATATAAAATTAAAATTAAGCAATTTCAGTCACCAATGAATTTGCTGATTTCACAAAAGCAAATTTGCAAGTATTTTTGTGGTGGCATGAAAATGCTAAAGATATAATTTGACTTTGGAGAGAATCCAAGGGTAACGATGAAAAACTACTACCTCGCAGGACTTCTCACCCTAACCCCAACGGAAAAATGCATTCGCTGTCATGCAGTATTAAGTCAAAGATGTTGCCATCAGGACGGTCAAAACTATTTTGTTTGAGACTAACAGCAGCTTAATTCCTGTCAAAATCAGGTCTAATCATTATGCAAGCAACTGCCTTGTGCATCGGGAACATAATTTTATACCCTTATTGACTAGCTGGAATTATCTTTATCTTTGATAGCCTGGTTGCAGCTACTTTTCAATCAAGTTAAAAATCAAACAAATTGCTAGAGCGACCAGATTTTACCAAGTCTTTACTTTTAACGGCAGTTGACCTGTTTCTACATCTAATAAAAGCTCTATAATAACAAGTTGTTTTTTCACTTTTTTAGCATTTTTCCAAATTTCTAACTATCGGACTAGTCTCAAACTATGACCACTGACACTAGTGTTTTCTCAGCAGAAATTTCAAAATAAGGTCAGCTTGATTGCTAAAATTGTTAATTTTTAATCATCAAGCCAATCATATACCACTTAAAAAAGATTTTTGTGGCATGCAATACCAAAAATGCATGCACTTTCAACAGGCGCGGGTTCGCCACCTGTGGGCGAACAAGGAGCGTCGTGGAAGCTGACTGTCTTTAAGCGTTTTATTTTACTTACCCACAACTTCTTTGTCCAATTTAACCCATTGATTTTGCAACAGTGAATACTGCTCCTGTTTTAGAAATACCGGAAACCCTCGCCAGGGGTTACCCACAAATTCGCGATTCGGAGAGCGAATTTGTGGGGGCCCCGCTCGCCAAAACTTTTCCAACTTCAGCATCAGTACGTCAAACCAACTCGCTGTCGCAAATATCGAAACAAAGTATTCGCACCAGTCTCAGGGCGTCTACTATGGATGGAGTGTTTGCCAATATTTTTTCTAGCATTACCAGCGGTGTATTGTTGACTAATTTTTTACTGCAGTTAGGCGCCACACCAGTAGAAATTGGTTTGCTATCTTCAATTCCGTTACTGATGAATTTTCTACAACCACTGGGAGCTCATTTTGCAGACCGCACTACCAGTCGCCACTGGTATATTCTAGCTGTGTTCGGTCCTTCCAGATTGCTGTGGCTAATTTTAGTGGCAGGTATAGCGTGGTTTAGCTGCTGTGATACCGATTCCCACCAACTGGTAGGCTGGACGTTAGGAATTATCTTTATCACTAATTTGTTAGGAGCTTTAGGGTCTTGTGCTTGGTTTAGCTGGATGGCCGCTTTGGTTCCCCAACGCTTGCGAGGGCGGTACTTTGGCTTTCGCAACAGTGCAGCTAGTTTGACAAATTTGTTGTGTACGCCGCTGCTTGGATTTGCGGTTATGGCTTGGCCTGGTGGTAGCATTCAAGGTTACGGCGTGCTTTTGTTAGTGGGGGTAGCGATCGGGTTAGTGAGTTTGGGGTGTCAGTTTTGGATGACAGATGTTAATTCTCAAGCAAACTGCGCGACGAAATCTTTAGTTTCGCAAAAGCAAACTACCCACAGCGAATACGAAGGAAGGGGAATTTTCAAAGATAGTAATTTCTTGAAGTTTCTGCTTTACATTGGGTTATGGACTTTTGCGGTGAATTTGAGTTCACCTTTTTTCAATCTTTACATGTTGAAAAATCTGGGTTTAGACCTCAGTACCGTGACGGTGTACACCGGTTTGTTGTCTGCAGCGAACTTGGTCATGCTTGTATTTTGGGGTAGGATAGCTGACAGAATTGGAAATCGTCCGCTGTTGTTGTTAACTGGCGTTTTGATCGCAGTTACACCTTTATTGTGGTTGGGTGCTGGGTCTGATTTTATTTCTTTGTGGGTGTGGCTGCCACTGATACATTTAGTATGTGGTGGTTTAGGGGCAGCGATCGATTTGTGTAACAATAATATTCAAATGGAAGTAGCGCCAAAAAATCGTCCTTCTCAATATTTTGCGATCGCCGCAGCTGTTAGTGGCATTAGTGGTGGTGTAGGCGCAACAGTGGGTGGTTTCTTCGCTGGATTGGATGTTATCAGCGGTTTACCTGGATTGTTTGCTCTTTCAACTGTTTTGCGATTGGTCGCTTTATTACCTTTGGTGTTTGTGCGAGAGCCCCGCAGTCAGCCTATTATTCAACTGGTACAAAATATCCCTGTTTTGAAACTGAGGCTAGCACCAGTTTCTGTCGCCAGAATTGTACAACCAAGAGGTTAAAGCAAATCCCAAAACTTAGAAGTCAGAAGTCAAAATGTAATGGCTTCTGGCTTTTTTTATTTGCACAATCACAAAAATTATATCTTCTTACTTTCGAAAGACTGACTGGGAAAATTTTCTCCTCATTTAGATAGATTGCCAAAGCAGCTCGTAAATCTCTCTTGAGAAATTCTTGAAATAATTCTTCAGAAGGGTTAAAACCAAACTTTATTTTTTAGAAAATATCCTATACTAACTTAAATTCTTGTGTTCTGATTCATCGAATTAGGAGCTTGAAACCACTATGCGATCTCAACATGATCTGAAAAAAATGACGCTTTATTTAACTCAAATTCTCAGCGATTACGAAGTAATTCCGGCCAATTGGGGATGGCACATTCATCACGGAAATAAATACTGCGGACATCTAGAATACCAAAGAAATAGAGGATGGCAAGGTGCTGCTTTCAATCGCCTTCCTAATTCTGTCAAAAAGCAATTGAAAAAAATTGCATCAACTAGAGTAGGTTTTTCTGTGGGTTCCGTTACTACCTAAACTGAAATTTTGTAACCAGAGAAACGCGAAGTCAAAGAAGTAAAACGCATCAAGCAAATACTTACTCACCGTGCTCAGGGCGCCTAGAGCAACATTCTTTAACGGTTTGGCAGTCAAAGATAATCCCAAAGAAAATCTCCGACATTTGCATCGCAGACACGCTAATTGTTGCAAGCCGGCAATTTTAGCGAAGCAAATACTATCGTATTTATGAAAAAAATTATTATACAGTTGCAAAAAGTTGCTATCAATCAAACTTAATAACATTGCGATTTTAGTTGTAAAAAGTAATGCTAAATTTAAAACTAGGCACACAGGAAAGTAACATTTCAACCAATTTAGATTCAGAGCCAGTGCCTCCTGCTCTAAATCTAGTCGCAGCCAATCCCAGAAAATGGCATTCGAGAGGATGTTTTGAATGTGTTTTCGCCTTGAAGAATTTGTTGAATTGAGTCGGAGGTGATAGAACGCACAGCCAAGAATGCCTGCCTAGCTGGAATTAAGAATGCTTTCTTCTGAGGATCGAAAATAAAGGTTGCGAATTTTGTCAAACCCTAGTTAAGTTAACTGTATCTAACTTTAGATTCTGAGAAACCTGTTGGATAGTTAACAAGTCGCCGCTAGCTAGTGACGTTTGTCGGTCGTAGTTAGCGGCAGTTTAGTTGATTGATCTAGCTTTGTAAGGTAATAATTGTCACTTCTGGTGGACAAAACAGGCGTCCTGGTGCATAAGTTCCCAAACCACGATTAACGTATAATTGATTTTTGCCCACCCGATGCAATCCATATGCCCATTCCCAATGCCGCACTACCTTAGCACAGTCTGCTCGCAAAAATGGCATCCAAATTCGTACTTTTCTGGGAATTTGGCGAATAAACTTTTTGTAGTAAACAACTACAGGACCCAGTCCCGGTAAGACAATTTGACCACCGTGAGTATGACCGGACAATTGTAAATCTACCCGCCACCGTTGTAAAAATTCAGCAGTATCTGGATTATGAGACAGAACGATGCGAGGTTTATCTGGGTCTAACTGATTCATTACTAGTGAAGGTTTAAATTCCCGCGACCAATAATCAGCTAATCCTACCAGGGGTAGCTCTTCTCCGAGGGGATAGGCTATTTGGTTCCACAGAACTTTAATATCGATGCTGGACAATGCATTTGTAACTTCTGCTTGGGAGTGGTGGTAATATATGTCGTGATTGCCGAGTACGGCGTAAATACCAGCACGAGTTTGCAGGTGTTTGAGTCGCAGCACTAATTGGTGAATGGGAGCTGGATCGTCTGTGATATAATCGCCTGTCAGCAAAACTAAATCTGGTTCAGCTTCATTGCTGAGCGCGATCGCTTGTTCTAGCGTTTCTTCTGACAAGCGCACCCCATCATAATGTAAATCTGACATCTGCACCAGCTTCGTACCTTTTAGCGATGCTGGTAACCCCTCTATTTTAACCGTCAATCTCTCTATGCTTAAATTACCAGATAACAACCTGTGCATGATGCTGACATAACTCCTCATACCAGCGCTTTCAGCTTAACATGGTGTTGTTATCCAAACCCACAAACACAACCCCATATAACCTACCCTTAATCTTGAACGTGCAGTGTTTCTCAATCTTTAAATACAACAATCTCTTTCTATTTAAATTGGATCTATCCGGAGAAAATTCCTTTGACATGGCAGCAAATATTTGCATTATTTAACATCTATTACTGCTCGTCCTCGCATTATACAAACTTAAATAGCTAGCTGAAAAACCTAAGGAGGAAATACCACCAGCTAACTACATATTAAAATTTACAAAATGCATGTATGAATAATGCCAGTACCTCCGCACCAAAAACTGCTTAATTTTACTGCAGCTTCCTTAACCATGATAATCTTTATTTGGAAACTTATTTCCCACAGGGAGAGGTAAAACGATACTACCGATATCTGTTTTTCTTTGCTTGAGATTTCTTCTTACTGAAGAGGAAAGATAGCATAAAATTGAAATTTACCTACTTTTTTCTCCTTTTAAACCCAAAAGTAATTTGCCTTACTCAGTTAATTGGATATGATTAAGATTAAATGACGCAGCAATAATTTGAAGTCTTCCTGAGAAATATTACTAGAAGATGGTAAGCTTAAAACTTGTTGAGCAAGGTTAGCAGGTGAAATGGCTCTAGAAACTGCGAAGATACTCATCATTTGGTGGTATGATAAACTAAATGGATATTGAATGGATTTAATTAGCTCTATCCATCGCTGTTCTAAATAAAGTTGAATAATCGCGATACATTGTAAAAGCTGCCAAAGAATTTGTTCTGGTAGTGTTGCTTCTGGTGAAGGATTATTTTCAATGCAAATAAAGCGCATATCTGCTGGTTCACCTTGTCTTCCGGTACGTTCTAAACCCTGTAAAAAACTAGTTAGAGAAGGTGGTGATTCTAACTGAATAACTCGTTCAAGGTAACCGATATCTATGTTAAAATAACTTGACAAGCTGCGATTTATATTGGCCGTAATTCACTCCAGTGTTGATTGTAGATGTATTCTTGCATAAAAGGTGCAAGTCTAGAGAAATAGCATTGCTCATGGCTAAAAAAAGGGTATTTGCTGCGGCGATTTTAGCAAAGAATATTTAACTGGTTTGTCGACTTTTTTAGTTAAGTAGGGTGATTGTTGTCACAGGGAAACCCAAGCAAGTTGAAATTATGGAGGTTTTAGGGTGGAGTTGGGTAAGGAGGATTAACGGTTGGAAATGCCAAGGAAAAAGCCAGGCGTCAAATATAAAATGAGAAATGCTGCCTCTTGAGAAATTAGTAGTATTCTGGTTTGGGAGTGGCTTTGTTTTCGCTAGTTAAGACTGTTGGTGGTAGAAATGGGCAGGCTTGTTATTGTAAATTGTTCAAATATATCAAAATTATGACAGCACTGGTGAAATTATCTGTAAAGTAGCATAAACGTGTTTGTTTTTCGTCTTTTTAAGGATTCTTGGAAAGCAATAGCGATCGCCATAGTCACCGGATTCCTCAGTGGAGGTAGTAGTGCTGGCTTGATTGCTTTGATTGGCTCTGCTGCTAGTCGAAATACCACTTCATCCTTGGAAACTATCATTTGGGGTTTTGCAGGACTAGCAATAGTTGTACTCGTTACTAGCATGATTTCTCAGCTAATGCTGATTCGCTTATCTCAAAATGCGGTCTTCAAACTACGCATGCGCTTGAGTCGTCAAATTCTTTCTTCGGAACTGAGACATCTAGAACAGTTGGGAAATTCGCGATTGTTGGCGACCTTGACAGAAGATGTGGAAGCTGTTGCTGAAGGCGTTCACCAAATGCCTTTTTTGTTTATTAATTTGGCGATCGTCTTGGGTTGTATAGCATACATCAGTTGGCTTTCTTGGGTAATTCTGCTACTAATTGTTGGTCCTGCAGTGCTAGCCATTGCTAGTTGTCAGTGGTTGTTAAACCGAGGAAATAAATTGCTTGCTCTTGCTCGCGAAGAGCAGGACGAGCTGTTTCGGCATTTCCGAACTATTACCGAAGGTGTGAAGGAACTGAAATTACACTATTACCGACGACAAGTTTTTTTGGAACAAAAACTGCAATCCACGGCAAGGAATTATCGTCATCATAATGTTGGTGGTTTAACTCTTTTTGCCACAACTTTTAGCTGGGGTCAGCTGATCTTCTTTTTTGTACTGGGCTTTGTTATCTTTGTATTGCCGCATTTGCTGAGGATTAATTCTCAAACTGTCTCTGGCTACATTTTGACTTTGACTTACTTGATGTTGCCCATGGATAATATTATCAGCAAACTGCCCGTGCTTAGCAAAGCCAACATTGCACTGCAAAAAATTGAATCTTTGGGTTTAGCTTTAAGCAATCGAGCAGAATTATCAACAGTTCCACCTGCAATTAAAACTTCTTGGCAAAAGTTGCAACTTCAGGGGGTAACCCATACCTACCAAGGCGAGCGAGAAGATAGTAGCTTTATTTTAGGTCCTGTGGACTTGACATTTGATCCACAAGAGTTGGTGTTTATTGTGGGCGGAAACGGCAGCGGTAAATCTACTTTAGCCAAATTGATTACAGGACTTTATATTCCCGATCGCGGTGAAATTATATTTGACGGACAAGTAATTAACGAATACAACCGCGAATGGTATCGCCAGCATTTTTCTGTGGTTTTTTCTGACTTTTACTTGTTTGATGAACTTTTGGGATTCGATAATTCTGCTCAAGTAGATGCTCAAATTCGAGAGTATTTGAAGCTGTTGCAATTAGATGGCAAGGTGACAGTGGAAAATGGTAAATTTTCTACTACGGCTCTTTCCCAAGGGCAACGGAAACGATTGGCTCTGCTGACAGCGTATATAGAAGACCGACCAATTTATTTATTCGACGAATGGGCTGCCGATCAAGATCCGGTGTTCAAAGAAATTTTTTATACTAAACTCTTACCGGAATTGAGATCTCGGGGCAAGACGGTATTAGCAATTAGCCACGACGATCGCTATTTTCATCAGGCAGACCGTATCATCAAACTCGAGTACGGAAAAGTGGAATTTGACAAAAAGCTCTGTGGTTGACACAAACGTCATTAGCGTTGAAAAACTTGCGCTCCCGAGCAAAGGCGGGGATATGAGTATAAAAAAGGATAAGTATGAGTGGGTAATGATCTCGATTTTGAGATGGCCTAGAGTATGTAATAATAAGCCGTCGCGTACACTATTACCTTCCCAGCCGTGCAATCAACCGATAATTTCGATCAGCTAGCTGCTGCTTTACAACAGCCTGTAGACTTTGATTTTCAACTGCCGGATCCAGACGATGAGAATATTCCAGAAGTGGAATTTCAAAAGCAACTGGATATAGCTTGGCAGGTGTGCGATCGCTTTGATTTACAAACCGAAATTTGGCGGGGACGAATTTTACGAGCAGTCCGAGATCGAGAGAAAAAAGGTGGAGACGGACGGGGTACGGGATTCCTCAAATGGCTCAAGGAACGGGACATTAGCAAAAGCCAGGCTTATGCTTGGATTCAACTGGCAAACAGCGCAGATACTCTTGTACAACAAGGAAAACTTGACCCGAGAGCAATTAATAATTTCAGCAAACGGGCGTTTGTAGAAACAGCCAAATCCGCCCCTCAGGTACAGATAATGGTAAGCGAAGCAGCGCAAAAAGGCGATCGCATCACTACAAGAGAAGTGCGCCAGCTGACTGAGGAATGGACAGCCATGTCTTCAGAATTATTACCGGAACCAGTGAAGCGAAAAGCTGCAGAAAACACTCTTCCTCCGCGCTACATTGCTCCTTTGGTCAAGGAAATGGAAAAATTACCCCCATCGCACCAAAAATCCTTACAAAAAGAAATTGCTCAAAATCCCGATGTAGATACTCTCAAACAAGCTACTGCAGATGCGCGGAGCTTGGCAAAGTATCTCAAAGCAGCAACTCAAGTGCAAGCGCTAAACGAAGAAGAAGTAGACATCGAAACAGCACTTATAGAAGCACAAAGAATTGGTTGCTTAAACATTGCTGCTGATTTAGTTAATCAATCATTCCAGCTAGAACAAACCATAGCCAAGTTGTACGTAACTTGGAAGCGTATCGGTAATTTAGCGGATAGGCTGTACGTAGATACCGGTGCAAGTACACCTCAATTGCGAGCTTTGCTCAATTGCTTGGAATCCTACGGCGGTGAAGTCATGGAATTACAAATTAGCAGCACTGGAAAGCATGCGATTCGCCTGCAAATCCAAGAAATGGCTTGAAGGCATTTACCTAACCCAAATTTTCTACCGCAAGTGTGAGACGCAAAAAAGGTAATATCTGCAACGATCGATCGCAATAAACAAATGATCCGGAGCAATTCATGCAGATACAAACACCAAACTGGGTCAAGGATGCCGTGTTTTATCAAATATTTCCCGATCGCTTTGCCAGAAGCAAGCAACCGCGGCGACGGCTTTTACGTAATGTGAGCTGGGAAGATTGGGATGCTATGCCCACACTGCAAGGATACAAAGGAGGAGATTTGTGGGGTATTCTCGAACAGCTAGATTACATTCAAGATCTGGGAATTAATGCTATTTACTTAACACCCATCTTTCAATCTGCTAGCAATCACCGCTACCACACTCACGATTATTATCAAGTAGATCCCATGCTGGGAGGTAATTTAGCTTTTCAACAACTGCTAGACGCCGCCCGCGCACGCAACATCAAAATCCTTTTGGATGGAGTTTTTAATCATTGCAGTCGCGGCTTTTTCTTTTTCCACGACATATTAGAAAACGGTCCCCATTCACCTTGGGTAAATTGGTTCAAGATCGAAAATTGGCCTGTTTCTCCATATAATGGCGAGCTTCCCGCTAACTACGTCGGTTGGGGTGGAAATCGAGCTCTACCAGTTTTTAACCACGATAATCCAGAAGTGCGAGAATACATTATGGAAATCGCCGAATACTGGATTAAATTTGGCATCGATGGCTGGCGGTTGGACGTACCGTTTGAAATCAAAACACCTGGCTTTTGGCAAGAATTCCGCCAACGGGTCAAAGCTATTAATTCTGAAGCTTACATTGTTGGCGAAGTTTGGGAGGATGCGCAGCAGTGGCTAGACGGTACCCAGTTTGACGGAGTTATGAATTATTTGTTTGCAGGAGCAACGATCGCTTTTGCCGCCGGCGATCGCGTAGATTTAGAACAAGTGCAAGGACGTTCCTACCATCCCTACCCACCTTTGTTCGCTGCAGAGTACGCCGCTAAAATGCAGGAATTACTGCAACTTTATGCTTGGGAAATTCAACTTACCCAATTAAATTTGCTTGCTAGTCACGATACAGCGCGATTGCTAACTATTGCTCAAGGCGATCGCCCCAGTGTAGAACTAGCAACCTTGCTGCTGATGACATTTCCCGGCGCACCCAGCATTTATTATGGCGATGAAGTCGGTTTACCCGGCGGTCTCGATCCGGACTCACGTCGTGGCTTTCCTCGTGAAGCTCATTGGGATCGAGAAATTCTCAATATCCATCGCCAATTAATTGCTCTACGCCACGCTTACCCCTGCTTGCGTCGGGGTAGCTACCAAGTTTTACATGCCCAAGGCGGACTTTATGTGTTTACCCGTAGCTGGGAGCAAGAAGAATTAATTATAGCAGTCAATGCTGGTACTGCCCCGGCAAACGCAAACATACAAATAACCAATCTGCACGGCCAGCTCGACAAACTTTTATACGGTAGGGCTGAGGTAAAATGGAGCAAGCAGGAACAATCCACACAGCTAGATTTACGCATACCTGCGCGCAGTGGCTGCATTCTAGGCAAAGCAAAGCAGTAAACTTCTGGAACCAACTGTGGTTATAATCGAGCTGCTAAACTAAAAAATGACCCCAAGAACCTGTAAATATGCTAAAGCGTTCTAAGTTCGATACAACCCAAACTCAGATCATGCACCGCGCTGAGGACTTGATTAACGCAGCTTCAAATCGCTACCGCATTACGGTTCAAGTGGCAAATCGCGCTAAACGCAGGCGCTATGAAGACTTTGACAATAGCGATGACGTGATGATGAAGCCCGTTCTCAGGGCGATTATTGAAATGTCAGACGAACTAACTCAACCAGAAATTATTGGTGAAGTATAAAAAATTTCCTTTTTGCAATTCATGCTCCAGTGTCGGCAGAAGATACTTTCTCTACCCTCCTCACAAAGGAGGGTAAAACAAATTTTACTGGTGAATTTTTTGCTCTTGGCTTTTTTGAGCAGTTGGTTTTCTGTTGCACCTGTTCGTGCTCAAAGAGTAAATCCCAACGAAGTTTGGCAACAAGTTTACAAAAAATTACCGTATTTACCGAAAGAAAATCATTATATCAGTCAAGAAACAGGAAAAGTTGCAGAAAACAATACCTTAGTGAGTCGTTTGATTCGCTACCACATCTACGTGAAGGGACGTCCGCCAAACTACCGCCTGGATTGGAAATTAACTTTAGCCGATTATCTCGATGCCAATGAAGTTATGTATGAAGAATCTTATCCTGGCAACGACACCTTGCGAAAAAATCCCTTCGCAGGCGATCGCGCCGCCATACGCCGTCTCAGTCGCGAGCAGCGAAACGCCTTGGTACAAGCCTTAGTTAATGCTTTTACCAAAAAATAATTAGCAGATGCTAGCCTTCCCCTAACTACTAACTCAATTTATGGAACGTATCCTCAAAAGTGGAGCAGGTTGGCGTATTGGTTGGGACCCGAATGCACCTGAATTTAAAGGCTTAGTGGGAACAGATGATTGGGCGATCGAGCTCACAGAAGCAGAATTGAATGATTTCTGTCGGCTGATATTACAGCTAGCAGACACCGTGCAACAACTTGCACCAGAGTTAATGGATGAAGAAAAAATTACCTGCGAAGCCGAAAGTAATTTGTTATGGATGGAGGTAGAAGGTTATCCTCACTCTTTCTGCATGCGCTTCGTCCTCAATACCAGCCGCCGCGCCGAAGGCAAATGGAGCGCTTCCGCTGTTGCGGGTTTGTTACAAGCAGCAGCAATGCTGAAAGTGTTTTAGTGTTTTAATTTTGTTATTGTTTATTTCGTATTTCATGTTAATATATAAAGGTTGCCGGGGCGTAGCGCAGCTTGGTAGCGCGCCACTTTGGGGTAGTGGAGGTCGTGGGTTCAAATCCCGCCGCTCCGATGGGTAAATCTAACACTATTTACTATTTACGGGCAAGTTTTTAGATATTATCGGTAAAAAGCGCTGAAATATTTACTATTATCTGTAAACACTTAGCATCAAAGCTTTCGACAGCGATCGCATGAAAAACCCCTGCAACCAAGATTGCAAGGGAAGGCAGACTTAAATATTTCCTTGACCGTAGGTGTTTACATATATTTTTAGAGGGTGAAAGTAAAGCAAACATAATAAAAATCTAAGACATAAAGATTGACATAGTTGTAGCAAGCAAATAGCTAGATAGGTATTTTCTTGGCAGCAATCAAAACTGCCCTACAAATTCGATGATGCCAGAAGTTTGTGCGGGTAATTTTAAAGTTTTAGTTGACCGCTGCTACTTTTTCCGACTATTGCGTTGGTTCAACTTCCGACTTTTACCGACTGACAATAGCTGATAGCAGAGAAATAATAGTAAACATAAACTCGATTGATTTGAATATATTTATTTTGCTTTAGTTTAGCTTCAGCAAAGATTTTGATGTGGGTTATGGCACCTCATCCTCAAATGGTTTGACAGTTAGAAAATAAAAATGCTAAAAATGCGGGCAGCATTTTTGAAAGTAGCCAGACAACGAGACAACAAAGATAAACAAGTTCCCGCGTTTGTAAATTCTTCAGCGGAGAAACTAATGTGGACAAAATCAAGATTACCGAAATAACCGAGACCGGATTGGACCTTTACAAAGCGCGATCGCAAAAGCAAGAATTTTCCACTGCTAATAAACTCGTGCTTTGGTTTAGCGTAGTTTTCTTTTTTGGATGTTTAGCAACCAGCTACGCCATAGTTTCCAAAAAAGCAACGGAAACTTGTCCATACAACCAACCCATAGAAAACACCATTAGGGAAGTAAGATGGAAATCCCTATCAAGATAGCCAACAAACTTCCCATACCCAAATCCATCACCTAGAGCGACTAATTTGGGGAACATCAGTCTTTCCCAGTCTCCCTGCGTCCCCTACTATGGACTATAGTTAAGATTTTCAGGAGCTTTGGGAATGACAGCAGTAACAGATCCTGTAACATTAATGAAACAAGAAGTCGGTAAAGCTGCCGCCGCTTTAGTAAAATCAGGTTCGATTGTGGGTTTGGGAACTGGTTCTACTACTGCGTATGCGATTCAATTTATAGGAGAACGCCTGCAATCAGGAGAACTCAAAGACATCAAAGGTATTCCTACCTCTTTTCAAGCAGAAGTACTGGCAAAACAGTATAAAATTCCTCTGACCACCTTGGATGCTGTAGACCACATTGATATTGCCATTGATGGTGCCGATGAAGTCGATCCGCAAAAAAATTTAATTAAAGGCGGTGGTGCGGCCCATACTCGTGAAAAAATAGTCGATTATCTAGCAAACGAATTCATCGTCGTTGTTGATAGCGGGAAATTAGTCGATCGCCTGGGTTCGGTATTTCCTGTACCTGTGGAGGTGATTCCCATAGCAGTTACACCCGTGATGCGGGCGATTGAAAAACTTGGCGGAAAACCACAGCTGCGGATGGGAGTGAAAAAAGCAGGTCCCGTAATTACCGATCAAGGCAACATGGTTGTAGATGCCAAATTTGATTCTATAGATGACCCTGCTAGCTTGGAAAAAACATTGAACAATATTCCTGGTGTTGTAGAAAATGGCATCTTCGTCAACTGCGTCGATCTGGTCTTAGTTGGTGAAGTCAAAGACGGTCAACCCGCAGTGAGAAAGTTGGACTAGTCTTCAGGCGCGATCGCAACATTTTCTGCTCGCAAAGCAAGCTGCGATCGCTCATTTACTTGTTTCCTTTTGCTGGCGTAGCTTGCCGTATTCTCGTAACTGTTGTAATAGTTTTTGTTGGGAGAAGTCAGCAGGAGCTGCCAAAGAAGCAGCCACTGGCGCGGAAGATTTCTCCGCCGGATTAGCAAAAACAGGTTCTAAAGCAGTCTCTGCGGGTAGGGAATTCGGAAGCAACGACTGGGTAATGCAAACACCTGAAGAATAGTCAGACGACAACTGGGAAGTTTTTGGCAACGAGCGATCGTCCAAAATAGAAACCAAATTGGCCTGAAGTTGTTTGTTAGCAGCTGGAAAAGCAGTGGGTGAAAGCGAATGGAAAGGTGTTATGGCTGTATTTGGATTTTTCACGTCTGCTTTCATCGCATCCAAGGTAGCTGCTACTTTGACTTGCTGCTGCATTTGCTGGGTAGAGGATACCAAGTTACTTAAACCGTGGATTAACTGTTTCAGTCTTTGCCGCAGTTGCGGATCGCCTGTTATATCATCTAAATCAGAAGTTATTTTTTGGGCGTTTTCAAAGGTAACTCGTGCAGAATCTAGAGTTTGTTGCAGTACCAGTAGATTACTGGGATTGTTTAGCGCTTGAGTTGCATTACGTAAATTAGCAGATGCTTGAGCTGCATTTGCTGAAAGAGTTTCTAAATTTTGTAGTAATTTACCTTGTGTAAGGCGATTTAATGTTGGTGATAAACTGCTGATTGTCGCTCGCAGTTGATTGCTAGTTTCAGTAATATTGTTCAAGGTTGTCACCAGCGAATAACGATTTGTTGTCACCAGGTTGTTAAGATTGCTAAGGAAGCGATTGGCTTGATCTGCAGTTGAGCCTATTTGCTTGGCTGTGGTGCCAAATTGCTTGACTGTGTTTTTAGTAGTTGTGCTAATTGTGTTTGCTGCGTTTGCTACTGAAGTTGCAGCACCTGAAAAAGTGTTTAGTTGTCTTTCGGTAGATTTTGTCAAGCTAGAAATGTCTCGACTCAGCTGAGCGATTTCTGCTGCGGCTTTAGATGTATTTTTCAATGCTTCGTTGGCATTAATATAGAAGTTTGGCTGAGAATACAAAGTTGCTAAGTTGCTGGTAGTGCGAATCAATTCATCCAGACTAATACCAACTTGCCCTTTTAAACGCGAGCCATTACAAACAATCAAGCTAGGATTGCAATTTTTGTCTAATGGTTTCGCGGTGACCTCCCTTGCCAGTAAGGGTGATTTGGGTGTAATATCAATGACGCTTTCGCTAATTAAACCAGATTGATTTGCTTCCACGGTAACATCCCGGGGGATAATCAAATTAGGGTCTGTGATTTCAATTTCTACTTCCACGTTGTTTGGTCCGGGTCGAATTGCAGAAATACTGCCAACTTTTACACCGCGATAACGAACTACAGCTCCTTTTTGCATTCCACCAGCGTTGGCAAATTCCACAAAGGCTTTATAGGAATTTCTCGCAGCATTCAACCGATTCAACCATAGGATAATTCCTACAAATACACCCAGTCCTACTAGTATCAACAATCCCACAGAACCTTCTCTGAATGTTCGCGATCGCATTTTTTTCCTCCCTGTTGTTAATTGCTAATGGCTAGCGGTTAATAGCAATAGCACTTAGCAATCCAAAATTCCACACTGTCTTAACCTACTACCTGAATTGGTCCAACCACACTTCCACTCATAAACTGCCTGATTAAAGGATTATCAGTAGTATCTATTTCACTTACTGTACCTTGCCACTGTACTTTACCTTGGTAGAGAAATACTATTCTATCGGCTGTGCGGCGAATGGTACTTTCTTGATGGGTGACGATTACGTAAGTTCCACATGCTCCCTGCGTAGATTGTAACTGTCTAATTAAATCTTCTATGACCGTAGAAGCAATTGGGTCCAGTCCAGCGGTCGGTTCGTCGTAAAGTACAACCTCCGGTCCCTCTTCGGGATGTTCGGGATTTGACATAATCGCACGCGCAAAGCTAACCCGTTTTCTCATACCTCCAGATAGTTCTGCAGGATAGCGATCGCCTATTCCCGCTAAACCTACCATCTGTAATTTTTCTTCCACCAATTCTCGAATCCGCGTTCTTGGCAGCCGCGAGAACTGATACAATACAAAACCAACATTCTCCTCAACAGTCAGCGAATCAAACAACGCTGCTTGTTGAAATACCATACTAATACCAAGGGGATCGGCTCCATCTTCAATCAAACCCTCTCGTCGCCTTCCTTGTACGTAAATTTCTCCAGCATCGGGAGCAATCAACCCTGCAATCACGCGCAAAATAGTTGATTTCCCGGTACCGCTCGGTCCTATTATTCCCAGCGCTTCTCCCCGGTAAACTGTGAGATCGACTTCATCTAAAACCTTGTTGTCACCAAAGGACTTAGAAATTCCCTTTAATTCAATCAACGGTTCGGTCATCAGTCAATGGATATTAAATAGTAGATAGTGGTAAATAACCAACTACCAACTACTAACAAACAACAAAAATGCCAGACAGTGATGTTATCGTTATTGGTAGCGGTATTGGCGGGTTGTGTGCGGCTGCGTTGCTAGCTCGTTACGGAAAACGCGCGATCGTGTGTGAAAGTCACACCATCGCTGGTGGTGCTGCTCATAACTTTAAACGCAGGGGTTTTCAATTTGATTGCGGTCCCTCCTTTTATTGTGGTTTAACAAACGCCAAGAGTTTAAATCCTGTTAAGAAACTTTTGGACATCCTCGGTGAATCCCTAGAAGCTACACCCTACGATCCCTTAGGACATTATCACTTTCCAGAAAGTACTTTTGCAGTTTACAGCCAGAGCGAGCTTTATTGTCAAGAGGTAGCAAAATTTACTAAAGCCGGCGCCAAGGAGCTACAGCAGTTCTACCATCGGCTCTTACCTTTATACAAAGCTATGAAAGGCATTCCCAGTTTAGCGTTAAGAGCAGACTGGCAATTATTACCCGTATTACTGCGGCGTTACTTACCATCATTATTAAAAATAATACCTCATTTGCCCCTACTCCGAGCTTCAGTAGGTGATGTGATGGACGCTACAGTTGGGGACTGGTGGGTACGGCGACTGATCGATCTAGAATGCTTTTTACTTTCAGGCTTAAAGGCTTGCGGTACTATTGTCCCTGAAGTAGCTTTGATGTTGGGGGAACGCTCGAGCGCTGGTGTTGAGTATCCAATTGGTGGAAGTCAAGCGATTGTTAACGCCTTGGTACGGGGATTGAAACGCTGGGGCGGTATCCTGCTTTTAGGATGTCATATTGAACAAATTTTGGTGGAATCGGGAAAAGTTGTAGGCGTGCGATCGCAAACAGGTCAAATTCTGAAAGCACCGATCGTTATTTCTAATGCTAGTATCTGGGATACTTACACAAAACTTTTACGTCCGGAAGACTTACCTACATCCTACCGTCAAGCAGCTTTAGCTACACCAGCCATCGACAGTTTTATGCATTTACACTTAGGTATTCGTGCTGATGGCTTAGAAAATTTGACAGGACATCACGTGGTCATCCACGATAGCAACAAGGATATTACCACCCCAGGAAATACCTGCATGATCTCGATTCCTAGCGTTTGGGATGCAACAGTTGCTCCTCAAGGACATCACGTCATTCACGCCTACACCCTAGAACCCTACGCGGGATGGGAACGAAATCAGCAGTACGAACAAAAAAAACGCTCAAAAGCAGAAACTTTATACCGCGCTATTGAAAAAATTATTCCCGATCTCAGACAGCGCGTAGTTTTAGAACTTATTGGCACACCCCTTACCCATGCTTTTTATTTACGAAGATATCAGGGAAGCTACGGTCCTGCTATTGCCGCCAAGAAAGGAATGTTTCCAGGTCCACACACACCCATCAAAGGATTGTATCGTGTTGGTGACAGCACTATGCCGGGAATTGGCGTGCCAGCAGTAGCAGCATCTGGTATTTTGTGTGCAAATACTTTAGTCGAACCATCGCAAACACTAGAGTTATTGGAGAATTTGGGGTTCTCCCCCAAGCTGAAAAGCACTCTATAAATACATTTTTTTCTTTTGTCATCCTACTGCAATTGTTTCATATTTTTCATTACTTGTTGATACAATAGTTCGTTATTCTCCTGTTGGAAGATCTTTGCAGTTTGTTTGCTGTCAGCTATAGCTCGTTGCTTATCTCCCAAAGCAGCACGAGCGTTACCGCAATTTTTATAAAATTCGGCGTTGTTAGGGTTGAGGCGAATAGCTTGGCTGTAGTTTGCGATCGCTTGCTGTTTTTCTGCAATATCAAAGTAGACCAGTCCGCGGCTATTGTAGGCGGGAGCATAATTTGGATTGAGGTTAATTAATTGGCACTAGCTGCGATCGCGCCTTAGCAGCTTTTGACATTTTGATCGAGGAATTGCGGGGTAACAATCCCGACGTGCGCGCTCAAGCTGCTTTTGCTGTACCTGGAATTCTCAAAGCTTTACAGAACAACCAATCTCAATTTCAAGCTCCGAGCCAACAACTGCGCTTGGTAGCTGTTTTTGCTTTAGTTTCCGTGGGCGTAGGTTTGGAGGAAATAGCCAAACAGATATCTCCAGAGGAAGCAAAACCATTACTATCCACTTTTACATCTACCTTGCAGGTACTTCCCAAACAGATACTCCAGCTTCCACCGCAAGCTATAAACTCCTTGCCCAATCCCCTACAAAGCGCCTTACCACAACCAACTTCACTGCCACAGAAACAAAGTCGCTAATACCCGATCAAAAACCAATCATAAAAAACAGAACGAGTGGTCGCCTTGGGGGCGATCGCTTTTGATTTGCAGACACCTACATCAAGTCACAAGACAATCTTTAAAAAAAGAGAGTGCTTTTATGTATTTATCTGGAATTTAGTGGGAAAATTGCACCCAAATATTCCTTCAACGTAACAAAAGATGGACGCTCGTACAAAAGCTCTTGCTGATTTGTTTGCTCGACGCTGGCGAATATCTCTGCTTTTGAGTGCAGCGATAATGTTTATCTATTTTGGTTTTATTTTACTGATTGCATTTAACAAGCCCTTGCTGGGGTCTTTGGTACTTCCGGGACTGAGCTTGGGCATTTTGTTAGGAGCGCTCGTCATTGTTGCCGCATGGATATTGGTGTTTATCTACACGCGTTGGCTGAATAAAAATTACGACGATGCCTTAGAAAAATTGACTCGCAACCACCAGTAGTTGAAAAAATCAGTATGCACGAATTTTTGTCGCTTTACCTACCGTTGGCAGAAGTAGATATTAAAAGTCTCGGTCACTTCAACCCTCTGGCGATATTTTTTTTCGTTGTCTTTGTAACTATTTCCCTAGGAATTACCTACTGGTCAGCAAAGCTAACCAAAAGTACATCCCACTTTTACACCGCCGGTGGAAACATAAGTGGGTTGCAAAACTCCTTAGCCCTAGCAGGGGACTTTATGAGTGCTGCCAGTTTTTTGGGTATCGCTGGATTGGTAGCACTCAACGGCTTTGATGGCTTAATTTACTCTATTGGTTTTTTGGTGGGCTGGCCAATTTTGATGTTTTTAATTGCCGAACCACTGCGTAACTTGGGTAAATACACTTTTGCCGATGTTGTTGCCTATCGCTTGCGTCAAAAACCAGTACGAATCGCTGCAGCTATTGGTTCTTTAGCAGTAATTAGCTTTTACTTAATAGCCCAAATGGTAGGTGCAGGAGAACTAATAGAACTGCTGTTTGGATTTGAATACGAATTAGCTGTTGTCATCGTTGGCGGCGTGATGATGGCTTATGTCATTTTCGGCGGCATGATTGCCACCACTTGGGTACAAATCATCAAAGCCATTTTATTACTCAGTGCGACAGTATTGCTAGCAATTTTAGTATTAGCGCAATTTCACTTTAGCCCCACAGCTTTATTTGCTGCTGCTGCTGACAAATACCCGGGTGTTTTAGCTCCTGGCAAACAAGTGTCCGATCCTTTTGATGCTATTTCCCTAGGTATGTCACTCATGTTCGGAACTGCAGGACTACCTCATATTTTGATGCGATTTTACACAGTTCCCGACTCCAAAGCAGCTCGCAATTCTGTCGCCTACGCCACAGGTTTGATCGGTGCTTTTTACCTGCTTACCTTTATTCTCGGTTTTGGAGCCATGGTTTTGGTAGGTCAGGATGCTATCAAACAAATTGGTAGTGGTGGTAACATGGCAGCACCAATGCTGGCGCAGTTTTTAGGCGGTGATGCTTTTTTAGGCTTTATTGCTGCTGTTTCCTTCGCCACCATCCTAGCAGTAGTCGCGGGGTTAACTCTTTCTGGTGCTGCAGCACTGTCTCACGATTTGTGGGTGAATGTGGTACGTTCCGGTCATGCTGATGAAACAGAACAATTCAAGGTAGCTCGTTTTGCAACTGCATTTTTAGGAGCGCTAGCAATATTGTTGGGTATTTTGTTTAAGGGACAAAACGTTGCTTACATGGTTGGTTTAGCATTTGCGATCGCAGCTAGTGCTAATTTTCCAGCCTTACTTCTTTCCATGCTGTGGAAACGTTTGACCACCAATGCAGCAGTAGCAAGCATGCTAGTAGGTACCTTCTCTTCCTTGCTCTTGATTTATTTCTCACCCACTATTCAGGTCACAATCCTCAAACACGCTTCTGCTCCTTTCCCCTTGAAAAATCCCGGATTAATTAGTATTCCCCTAGCATTTCTAGTTGCAATCGTTATTTCCTGGCTCACCCACGAAAGTTCCTCACAACAAAGGTTTGTAGAAATGGAAAACCGCATTCATTTTGGTTCCTAGCCTGATAATTTATTTTTTTCTAGCTGGGATTTCATTTTTCATCCCAGTTTTTTTGTATTAAAGAAGGACTTTGACAAGATTGATGTTAAATTTGTATCACCTGTTTCTTGGGAACTAAATTAGGCAGATATTGATTCTAAGTAGGTAATAAAACAATATGCTTTTTAGATTTAGATTGGTAGCGATGAAACTAATTACTTTCAAAATTCCCTTAACAACATTGATGCTTATTGGTCTGAGTTTTTTCTTACCAGCTTATTCTCAAACTTCCATACCCAAAACATCTAAACTGTCTCAAGAAGTTGCGAAACTGCGCCAACAAGGGCAAAAAGGGTTAGAAGTATTTCTCAAATCCCACGCCAGTGAGTTAAATTCTTCACAAATACGGGCGGCTTTGGACGAACTTTGTCAGCAGCGAGATTGTTACGCTTCTAAGTTATACTGGTACACCGACTTAGAGCAAGCGAAATCTGCTGCCAAAGCTACTGGTAAGCCGATTTTATCGTTAAGGTTGCTGGGTAACTTAAATACAGATCTCAGTTGCGCCAACAGTCGGTTTTTTAGGGTAGCACTTTATCCCAATGGTGAGATTGCCAAGAAATTAAGAGAAGATTTTATTCTGCATTGGCAATCAGTGCGTCCCGTACCGAAAGTGACAATTGATTTTGGAGATGGGCGCAAATTACAACGAACGATTACAGGTAACAGCATTCACTATATTCTCGATAGTTCGGGACGTCCGATTGATGCTATTCCTGGATTATACGGTCCGAAAGCATTTTTAAATCAGCTGCGGCAAGCACAAGCAGCAGTAAAGGAATATAGTAAGCTTAGCGATGGGGAACGGGAGGCTTTTTTACGCCAGTATCACCGCAGAAGCTTGGATGCTATCGAGGTGCAGTGGACAGCAGATTTATCCCGTTTGGGTATTCAATCTCCGCCGCGATTGCTCTCCTCAAGCAACAACTTGGGTCAAATTCCCCCAGCTGGTGTAGCAGGTTCTTTGGCAGTGGCGAAAATGAGGGTGGAAACTCCGATTTTGAAAAACCTACAGCCTCAAGAAGAGACTTCTTGGGAAATAAGCGATCGCGCAACTTGGAACAGAATAGCTCAGCTTTATGCTGCCGATACCAAATTAGATGAAAATAGTATAGCTTTAATTCGTGCCAAAAAGTTTCAGTCTGGCAAAAACGCGCCAGGGGATTTATCCAGGTTGATTCGCAACTTTGAAGCCGCTATGGCAGTTGATACGGTCAGAAATGAATTTATGTTGCACAGAAGGATTCATCAATGGTTTGTGCAGGGTAATCAAACCAATAATGTAGAATCGCTGAATGAAAAAGTTTACGCGGAATTGTTTTTAACTCCTAGTTCCGATCCTTGGTTGGGACTTGCTTCTGAGGATATCTACAGTGCAATAGATAACGACGGCGTTCGTCCCTGAGGGGGGATTTTTCAACACCAAATTTTCAGGACTCGACCTGTTATTTGTTGTCCCAGCCAAGGTGTATTTTCAGAAAGAGTACAAAGGTTTTTCTTTTCTAGCTTCCAAGTTTGCTGCGGATCGAATAAAATTAATTCTGCTTTGTGATTGGGGGCGATCGCGCTGGGAGTTTGTTTTAAGCATTCCGCCGGGCGAGTGCTTAATGCTCGCCACAATTCTAAGGCTGTAAATTCTCCTGTATCTACCAAAGATTGCCACAACAAAGGTAATGCTAGCTCAAAACCAATGGCGCCGGGTGGTGCTTGTGCAAAGGCGACGGTTTTTTCTTCGTAGGTGTAGGGTGCGTGATCGATAGCGATAGCGTCTATAATCCCCACTCGTACTGCTTGTCGCAAAGCTGCTAAATCAGCAGGATTTCCCAAAGGTGGTTCCAAACGCAGACTGGGATTGTAACTTTTAATTGCTTGGGTATCGAGTAAAAGGTGCATCCAGGTGGTGCTAGCTGTGATGGGTAAATTTTGGGCTTTCGCGGCTGCAATCAATTCTACACTGCGGGCGGTGGAAACGCGCATGATGTGCACTGGCGTATTCATGGCGGCTACTAATTCTATCAAAGCAGCAATGGCAGTTGTTTCCGAGGCGGCGGGATTACCAGGTAACCCCAAGCGAATCGAGTCTGGTCCTTCTCGAACAACGCCGTTATCCATCAATTGGCGATCGCAACACCAAAATGCCACTGGTTTGGCCAAAGGTTGGAGATATTCCAACACTCGCCGTACCAAGGCCAAATTTTCCAAAGGTTGACCGTCAGCAAAACCAACAACTTTTGCTGCTGCTAAATCTGCTAGTTCTGTCATTTGCTTTCCAGCTAATTCCAGGGTGATTGCACCCCAGATGTTCACCAAAGGAAGGGGAAAGGAGAAATTTTCATTTCTGGCTTTTTTTTCTTCCTGTGTCTTTTGTAACAGCTGGGCTACCACTGCCGGACGGTCGATGGGGGGAAAAGTATCGGGTAAAATGCTGATGCGGGTAAAGCCGCCAGCAGCAGCCGCTTTCAGTAAAGACAAGAGATTTTCCCGTTCTTCAAATCCTGGTTCTCCTGAATGGCTGTACAAATCAACCAATCCCGTTCCCAAAATTAATCCTCGGGAATCCTTAATTTTAATGTTACTCGGAACTTCCGCAATACTACCGGCTACCCGTTGGATGTGACCATCACTCAACAACACATCTGCTATTTGGTCGGTCCCAGAAGTGGGGTCTATTACCCGGACTTGTTGTAGCAATTCGCCGTTCATAACACTAGATTTTATAACGCTCCGGCTGCGGTTTGATCGAACACGCCTCCACCCAAATGCGCGGTAATGTTCATTGCTTGCAGCACTGGTAAACCATTCCATCCGCAAGGATAATCAATAACGCTGACTGCACCGTTACCTTGGCGAAAGTTCCAAAAATTTTCTGCCCCTAAACCGAGAATTTGGCAAAGAATAGTTTTGTTAGTAGCATCGTGAGCGACTACGATGCCAGTTTGTAAATTTTTTGTCAATGCCGTTTGAACTATCCCTTGCCAAGCTTGTAAACTTCTTTGCCAAACTTGTTGCAAGTTTTCTCCAGCAGGCATTTGTACTTGTGCTGGTACGGTGCGCCAACGATGTAACTGGCCTGGAAACTCCTGCTCGATTTCTGTTTCAAATTTCCCTTCCCAAAGTCCGTGACTGATTTCTCGCAAGCCATCTTGTAATTCTAAACGGACATGGGGATGGTATTGAAGAATAATCTCTGCCGTTTCTTTCGGGCGCAGCATGGGACTGCTAACGGCAAAATCCAGCATTACATCTTTGAGAAAAACAGCCGCTTTTTGTGCTTGCAGCCTGCCGTTATCGTTGAGGGGAACATCTATTTGTCCTTGAAATCTTCCTTGGCGGTTCCATTCCGTTTCTCCGTGGCGTACCAACAGCAAACGCACTCCCTGATGGTTCGGTCGTAAAGAAGGTAAAGTTTCTCCCAAGTGTTGGGTTTGGTTCATTGATTCTAGCTGCACCGGGTCTTGCCATCCGCCAGAGAAATTGAGCACGCTAATTCCACAGTTAGACTGTTGAAGTGAATGGTAGCGAGAGGGAGAAATACCCAATGCTGTACTGATTAAAGCTCTGTTAATCCCGTTATGTCCCACTACAAGTATAGTTTCTCCTTGATGGCGGGGTAAAATTTCTTGCCAAAATTGCCGTGCTTGCTCGTACAAAGCGAGAACAGGAAAATGTTCTTTGCCTTTAACGAGCATTTGCAGTCGCTCGGGTGTTTGTTGCCAAATGCGATAATCTTCTGGAAACTTTTGTTTAACTTGTTCTGAAAGCATTCCTTCCCAAGCTGGTAAATCAATTTCCAATAGCTGCTCGCAAGTTTCAACGGGGGCAGGTGGTTGCTCGGTAGAATTAATTCTTAAGCAACTATGGATGATATCTGCTGTTTGCTTGGCTCGCTGCAGGGGACTGCTGTAAATAGCGTCAAAGGAAATACTGCTGAGGGCTTTGCCTATTAAATTTGCATCATGACGACCCTTCTCGGTTAATATGGACGTATCAGTGCGCCCTTGAATGCGCTTTTCGGTGTTATACGTACTTTGACCGTGGCGCACGATAATTACGCGAGTCACTTTTTGCCCTCCTCTATACTAAAGGACTAATTCTACTGCAAAGTGTTTGTGGAATAGTTAAATTACCCGTTTGTTGGTGAAAGATTTTGGCAGCAAAGGTTTGGTTATGAGCTAGCTAGCTGCTGTTGGTGGCGATCGCCTGCAGTTTTAGATAATTGCAGCAATATTTCAGTGTACCTTGCTAGGAGAATTGGTATGGTAAGGAAGTAAGTAGAACCGCAACAGTACAAAAAAATAGTACAGTCAAAATTTACAAAAAAGGTACAGTAATGACCACAAGCCTAGACAATAGCAGGTCTACGACCTTTCGAGAAGAGTTTAAGCTACTGCTGCGAGCGCGCTATCCCTTAATTTACATTCCTACCTATGAAGAGGAACGAGTAGAAGCAGCAATTAAGGAAGAAGCGGCAAACCTTGGTAATCGCCCTGTCTATATTTGGGATTTTGTCGATGGTTACCAGGGTAATCCCAATGACGCGGGATTCGGACAGCGCAATCCTCTGCAAGCATTAGAATTAGTGGAAAAAGTCCCGGCATCTGCACCAGGAGTGTTTATACTACGGGATTACCATCGTTTTTTAGAAGATGTGGCTATTTCCCGCAAGCTGCGCAATTTAGCGCGACTCCTCAAGTCCCAACCAAAAAACGTTGTGCTGTTATCGCCGCGCATCGCCATTCCTGACGACTTGATGGAAGTTTTGACAGTTGTTGAGTTTCCTTTGCCTAGTGCCGCAGAAATTAGGGCAGAAGTAGAACGACTGTTATTAGCTACGGGCCATTCTCCTTCAGGGAAATTTCTAGACGATTTGGTGCGCTCTTGTCAAGGACTGAGCATGGAGCGGATTCGCCGCGTTTTGGCACGAGCGATCGCAGCTCATGGCGAATTGCTACCAGAAGATGCGGATCTGGTTTTGGAAGAAAAGCGCCAAACCATCCGTCAAACTCAGATTCTCGATTTTTATCCCGCTACCGAACAAATTTCTGATATTGGTGGACTGGATAACCTCAAAGACTGGTTGCTCCGACGGGGAGGCGCTTTTACAGAACGAGCGCGACAGTACGGTTTACCCCATCCCCGCGGTTTGTTGTTAGTAGGTATTCAAGGAACCGGTAAATCCCTGACAGCAAAAGCGATCGCCCATCACTGGCATCTACCCTTACTTCGTTTGGATGTAGGACGATTGTTTGGAGGTTTGGTAGGTGAATCGGAATCGCGAACGCGACAAATGATTCAGGTAGCCGAGGCCCTTGCTCCTTGTATCTTGTGGATTGATGAAATTGATAAAGCCTTTTCCGGACTTGGTAGCAAAGGTGATGCGGGAACTACTAGCCGAGTTTTTGGTACTTTTATTACCTGGTTGGCAGAAAAAACTTCACCGGTGTTTGTTGTCGCTACTGCCAACGACATCCACGCCTTACCACCGGAAATGCTTCGCAAAGGACGGTTTGATGAAATTTTCTTTGTGGGTTTACCTACCCAGGAAGAACGCAAAGCAATTTTTCAGGTGCATTTGTCTCGATTGCGCCCCCATAATGTCAAAAGTTACGATATAGAAAGACTGGCTTACGAAACACCAGATTTTTCTGGAGCAGAAATTGAACAAACTTTAATTGAAGCTATGCATATCGGCTTTAGCCAAAATCGCGACTTTACTACCGATGACATTTTAGAAGCTGCTAGCCAAATTATTCCTTTAGCACGTACCGCCACCGAGCAAATTCAAAAACTGCAAGAGTGGGCCGCAGCTGGAAGAGCACGTTTGGCATCCAAACACAGTCCCTGGAGCGATCGCATTCAACGCCAGCTAAAATAGCCGGTGAGAAAACTCAATGTAGTTAAGAGTTATGATTTCAACTATTAACTCTTAACTTCCTCCAGACAATTCAACCTAATTCCTATTTTCTTTTCCATTATGCTAGTTGAATTATTAAAGTATATACTCGGTTTTTTACTGGCGATCGCTATTTTAATTGGCGGCGGAATCGCCACAGCGCTGTATTTTATGAATCGAATTTCTGCACCTCCTGCTAAACCAATTTTTGCCAATGATAAGTCACCAGTAGTAAAATCCCAAACTCGAAAACCCCAAATTCAAATACCAAAAGATACAAAAGACACAGTCAAAGCTTCACCTGCTGCTTTCATAGAAGAATCTTCCTTCCCAACCCCCAGCTCTACAGAAAAACCCCAGGAAGAACCGAAAAAAGTTGAAAAATCGCCAACACCATTACCTCCTGGAGCTTACCAAGCACGCGTTACTTGGCAACAGGGCTTAATACTGCGAAAAGAACCTTCTTTAGACGCCGAACGTGTTGGGGGAATTAACTTTAATCAAAAAGTAGTTGTTTTAGAAGAAAGCAGCGATAAAGCTTGGCAAAAAATTAGCCTGGAAGACGGTACGCAAGGTTGGATAAAAGCAGGCAACATTAAAAAAATTGATGAACAACAAGGTGATTCCCAATCACAAGAAAAACCACCAGAAACGCAGCAACAACAATAGAAAAAATAGGTAGAGTTACCAAGGACAATCTTCCCTATTTTTGGTCTTTTTTGTATAGCAACAAATCCAAGACCCACAATGTTTAGAATTTGTTCGCCACTTCTGGAAAAATTTTCCTTGACCTCTTTTTAGCGGTGCTAAGAGTTAACAAAAGTAAAGCTTAATTGCAATCTTGATATAGAAGTCAAATTGTTGAAAATAGGGTGTTATTTTAGGGCTAATACCTTGATTGGAAAAAATTACCTGGATAACACCATATGTACAATCGCAATTCTCATTATGATTGGCTATCTGCGGCGGTGACTGCAGCGTTGGGTGCTGGTATAGTCACGTCCTTTGCTATTGGTCAAGGACAACATCCATTAGTAGGGTTAGGAATTACTGGCTTAGCAGTATTAGTGGCATTAGCGTGCGATTATTATCAAAGACAATCAAGGTAGCATTTACAACTTGTTCCAGCTGTATCTAAGGATAGTTAAGAGTTAAAAATTACAAAGCAATTTTATAACTTGCAATTCTTAACTCTTAACTTAGACATTTTTTTCATCGTCGTTTAGCAATTGAGCGTCGCTGCTCGCGTTTTTCTTTATCTTGATAACGGCGATCGCGCCAATCAACAAACGTTAGATAACCAACTCCCCCAGTAACTACCACTAGCAATACTAGGGCGAACACAGCCAAAATATTCAACAGCGGACTTTCCACAACACCTCTACAATCCGTTGCGTCCCCAAACTACCATTGCAATTGACCAGGTGAAAACAACCAACAATGCCACCCATCCCAGTGTCAAAATCTCCATAATACTGCTTTCGCTCTCCAAAATTACTCCATTATTTATAATACTGGGAATTGTGATTTGTCAGTTATTTACCATTTTATAAACACTTTCCCGGCAAATGCATCACACCTCAAAAGTTGATTTCAAAACAGAGCGCCTGCAATCCCTAAAAGCGGGAATACTAGGAGGATTTTGTCTGTGTCTAGCTTTTGTCGTCACATCTTTATTTAATAGTCTGGTGTTAGCTAAATATTTACCTGCATTGAGCAGTTTGCAAATCAAGTGGCGAGATTGGCATTTTTTACTCAGTGGTGGCGTTGCAGCTAGCTGTGGCTTGCTGTTTGGCGTTACCTACCGTTATATTCTGCGTCAAGATAAAAATTTGCAACTCAAAGCTGGTAGCGTACTCGCCTTTGGTTTGGTAAGGGGATTAACTCAGCTAGATACGGGAGTTGCATTTGGTAGCAAGATTCTACCATTGTTGGTTATGGGTTGTGAGAGCTTGTGGTGGTTTGCGATCGCAGCGATCATTTTTGACAAAGCGCTCCAACAAGGTTGGATTCAACCTTTGAGCAAATTTTATGCAACTAACTGACTAACTAAAAACTTAGTAACTTAGCAATTAAACAGCGTGGATTTGTGCTTTTTCCTGCTCTACCACGTAAGGGTTTTCTGCACCTTGGGCGAGATACTCGGCTAATTGAGATTCTATTTGCTCGCGAACAATTTGCCGATATTCCAGAAAATGTTCGTTGTGGGCGCAAACGGCAAGGTAATGCTCGACCACTCTTGGATTATGCTTGATGATACTGAATAAGTGATGCCAGAATTTCCATCTTGTCTGCCGTTTGATTCCCTGTCGCCAAATTACAATTAACAGCGCTTTTACAACTACCCAGTCCGGGATTTTCAAAGGAGCTTTCCATTTTGGCGTCCCCATCATCATAAAACAACGATAGGTACGGTCTAGGTAACGTACTGGGTCGTATAAATTACAAAAAGCCTCTACATATTCTCTGGCAATTTCTTCTAAAGGACGAGTAGGGATAAAGTTCATCAAAGTTGTTTGGTTGATATTACCATCTTTGCCGTCCCGGAGTCTTCCTTCTTTTTTGAGGCGATACCACAATGCTGTATTTGGTAGCGCCTGCAACATGGCGAAGGTAGTTGAGGGAATAGCTGCTTGTTCAGCAAAGCGGACAATGCGATCGCCTGCACCTGATTTTTCACCGTCAAACCCAATAATAAATCCCGCCATGGGACGCAAACCTGCTTTAATGATTTTGTGCACTGCTTCCACAAGGGAGTTGCGCGTGTTTTGAAACTTCTTTGTCAGTTGCAGGCTATCTTCATCTGGTGTTTCAATTCCCAAAAATACCGCAGCAAAGCCACACTCAACCATCAACTCCATCAATTCCGGATCTTGTGCTAAATCTACAGAAGCCTCTGTGTCAAATCGAAAAGGATAATTGTTTTGCTGCATCCAGACTTTTAATTCCCTAAGCAACAACTTGACATTGCGCTTGTTACCGATAAAATTGTCATCCACTATAAAAACACCGCGTCGCCAACCCAACTTGTAGAGATAGTCCAACTCCGCCAAAAGTTGTGCAGGAGTTTTGGTACGCGGTTTGCGACCATACAAAACAATAATGTCACAAAACTCGCACTGGAAAGGACAACCCCGCGAAAACTGAACTGACATCATGTCGTAGGCATCAAAGTCCAGTAAATCAAAGCGAGGTATTGGGGTTGTGGTCACATCCGGTTTTTCACTGGCGCGGAAAATTCCAGACGTTTTACCTTGTCGAATAGCCTCCACAAACATGGGTAGGGTGATTTCTCCCTCGTCAAGAATAAGAAAATCAGCTCCTGCTAGCTTGGGTTCATCAGGCATGGAAGTCGGATAGGGACCACCCACCGCAACTAGCTTACCACGTCTTTTGGCTTCCCGAATTTGCTCGAGCAAATCTTGCTTTTGCACGATCATTGCCGAGAAAATAACTATATCTGCCCAAGCCCATTCTTCTTCCGTTACTGGACGAATATTGCGATCGACAAGCTTAAATTCCCATTCCTGAGGTAAAATTGCCGCTACCGTCACCAAACCCAACGGTGGTAGCAAAACTTTACGATTTACTAACGCTAAGATTTTTTCATACGACCAAAAAGTTTTGGGGAACACCGGATAGACAAGTAAAACCCGCATGCAGTTTCTATCCTCCTCACACTCTTGATTATTTCTACGCTGGCGAGATTAAGAGTGTTGATGAATTTTTGATTAATTTTGTTTCATCTTAACATTTATATTTTTTATTTTTACATCAAAAAAAATTGGTAGTGGAACTGATTAAGAAATTTAGAAAGTTTACAAAAAATTAGACACGAACTAATTTTCTTTTCTTAGCATTTGTTAGATAAAGTTTTACTATCAACAATATAAATAAGCTCGCGAACCATCTCAATAAATTATCAATTAGAGAAAAATGATGTATAAAAAAACACGCTTTTCCCCAAAAAATACTGTGAGTGGGAAAAATATAACATTTCCCTTCCTCTGCTAGGGTAAGCTGATACACCGTTAACAGTAAGACTTGTTAGTAGTAAGGCGATTTATCGCTTTTAGCAATAATAAATTATCCTCTTCTTGAAAGTTTTTAGATTCACACAAGTAAACATTTAATTAGCTTTACACCACTACACTAGAAGAGGGCACGCTTAAAGCTATTCAACCTTCTCAATACCGCTAATTCTTAAAACATCACTAATAGTAGGACAATAATTAGGCAATCCAAAAGTAGCGGGATTAATAACATTTTTATAAGTGAAATGACGATAGTGCATGCAAAATCTATCCCAAGCAGCCATGCGGATATTAAATATGGCGATTAATAAATTAGCTAAGGATAAGGAAAGAGGTATGCGAAAGTAAATTTTTTTGCCAAGATAAGCACAAACTTCTTCTATAGCTTGATTAATTGTTAATCGTGCTTGTCCCAAAACGAATCGGCGCGGTTCATTTTCTTTGGGGGGATTTTCAATCAGGTAGCGTACCACTGTAGCTATATCTTTAGCGTGGATAAAGTGAAAACTACCGTCGGCTTGTAAAAAGCGAATTACATTTATATATTTAACAACTTCAGAGATGCCTGAAGTAAGATGAGAATAGGGTTTATTGCTGTCGCCACCTAAGACTAGGGTGGGAAAAACTTCAGTGATTTTGGGTGCGATCGCTAATTTTGACAAGTGTGTTAAACACTCATATTTAGAACTAATATAATCTGTTCCAATTTCTCCTGCTTGTTTGAGCGGTTGATTGTCATAATCCAAAACACTTGCAGTAGAAAAATAAATAACTTGTTCGCATCGTTTGGGATCTAAATAGCTGAGTAATTCTAAAGTTTTGGTAACGTTAATATTAAAAGTAGCTGTACCACCCCATGCTGTTGCTGCTAGGATAGCCACATCTATTGTTCTTAAAAAATCGGCAATTTTTGCAATTTCCTGCATATCACCTTGTAGGATGTTGATATGGGGACGCCATTGGGTGTCAACTCGTAGTTTGTCGGGGTTTCTAACTAGTAGATATAGTTCGTGATTCGTCTGTTGAATCAAAACTTCACTAATATAATGCCCGATACAGCCACTTGCACCAGTTACCAGAATGCGTTTTTGATTCATAAACAGTTAGGGGTTGATATGTAGCAAGCAGTAGCAGTTCGACCAAGCTTAACAGTCAAAAGCAACTAACTTGGGGTTCTGCTGATTTTACCACTTACAACCCAAAAAGTTGGAGAAAATAATTAAATGCCAAAAACATGAATTAAAACCAAACATTAATATTAATAATGGGGAATTTCACAGATTTTATAGTTGTTGAGAATAACTACAGCTTCAGTAAAGTGTTAAATTAATGCTGAAAAAAGTCTAACTTGAGTCAAAATTATGTCTCTGCACAGTTCCACCAAACAATTGCTATTTCGTGCCGCGATCGCTGGAAGTTGTTTGTTACCATCTTTACTATTGATTAATTATACTTGGGCAAAATCAGTGCCGCAGGCACAAATAGATGACCATATTCTCAGTTTCAAAAATCCTCAACAGCGCGCTGCAGCAATAGATTATCTTGCAACTGTAGGTCAGCCTGCTGTTCCAGCTTTAATTAAAGCTTTGCAGGATAGGGATCCACAAGTGCGTGCTGCTGCAGCCACCACTCTTGGTAAAATCGGTCCAGCAGCGTCTGCAGCTGCAATAGCACTGATGCGAGCTATTGGCGATAAAGATGCTAACGTGCGTTCTCAAGTGGTGCAAGCGATCGCTAAAATCGGTAAAAAAGCCTACGTTCCTTATTTTATTACAGCTTTAAACAGCTCCCGAAAGTGGGAACGCTACAGTGCAGTTCATGCTTTGCGCGCCATAGGAAAAGATGCAGCAGCTGCAGTACCTGCTTTGATCCGAGTTTTAGAAGACAAAGACATGTGGATGCGCGTGAATGCAGCATCTGCTTTGGGCTATATCGGTACGCCTTCTGCACCTGCTTTACCTAGTTTGGTGAAGAGCTTACAAGATCCGGAACCAACAGTTCGCAATACCGCAGCTTATGCTTTGAGTATCATTGGCCTGAATTTGCAACAAGACCTCAATCAGTTATCTACCTTAGAATTAGATAGAGCTATCTTCCATTTCCAAAGAGCTCTCAAATTGCTACAAACTCCTTCACTGCAATTTACCCCAGAAGCTGTGACTGCACTTAGAGATCCTCTTATGGTCTTACAAAAAGAGAGATTGCGGCGATTCCAGTCATAGCTGCTGCCGAGTCTGGAAAAATAAAACTTTATACTAAAAAAGGAAAGTTATTTTCATCAGGAGGGAAGAGCAATGGCTCTCAACCCCACCGTTATGCAAGCTGTAGAACAATTGGGTTACCGCGTCACTGTTGCAGATGTGGCAGCTCGGTCAGGATTAAATATAGAAATAGCTAATCAAGGACTTTTAGCCTTGGCTTGTGAAGCTGGCGGACACATGCAAGTCACCAATTCTGGTGATATTGTTTACCTGTTCCCGCGGAATTTTCGAGATATTTTACGTAAGAAATATTTGTGGTTGCAGCTGCAACAATGGTGGAAAAAAATCTGGAAGGTATTGTTTTATTTAATTCGTATTTCCTTCGGGATTTTTTTAATTGTTTCTATAGCCTTAATTTATATCACCATTTTCATTATTATTATCTCTGGTAGTTCAGACCGCGATAGCAGCGATCGCTTTGGTGATGGAGGAGCGGGTTTTTTCTATTTTCCGGATTTATTCTGGTATCTTAGCCCTAACTATGACAGTTACTATCAACAAAGGCGACAAGAACAAACAAAAAGCGATTTGAATTTCTTTGAAGCTGTATTTTCCTTTTTATTTGGCGATGGAAATCCTAACGCCAATTTAGAAGAACGTCGCTGGCGAGAAATTGCTGCAGTGATTCGCAACAATCAAGGTGCAGTGGTAGCTGAACAAATAGCTCCTTACTTGGATGACATTGGCGAGAAATATCAACAAGAATACGAAGACTACATGCTACCGGTGCTGACCCGTTTTAATGGTAAGCCGCAGGTAAGTCCTGAGGGACAGATTATCTACCACTTTCCCGAACTGCAATTGAGCGTTGTCAAAAACCGGTCTCGTTCAATTCCACCGTATTTGCAGGAATTTCCCTGGCGTTTTAGTGCAGCTTCTTCAGGACAAATTCTCTTAAGTGCGGGACTGGGCGCAGTTAATTTTATTGGTGCTTTAATATTGGGAAGTTTGTTAAAAACCGGTACCGCAGCAGCTACTTTGGGCGGGCTAGTTGGTTTCGTGCAAGGATTTTACTGGGTGCTTTTAGGTTACGGTACGGGTTTTTTAGCTATACCGTTAGTGCGTTATTTCTGGATTCAGCACTGCAATCGCAAAATCGCCGAACGCAACCGCCAAAGACAAGCACGAGCAATGGTATTGGCAACACCAGACACGCAACTGCAGCAAAAAATTGCTTATGCGCGGCAATTTGCGGCTGAGAAAGTTATCGGTCAAGAAGATTTGGTATACTCAACCGAAACAGATTTGCTCGTACAGGAATTTGAGAATAAAGCCCAGATAGACGCCGAATGGCAAAAGCGTCTGGAGCAAGAAGGGAATAAGGATTGATAGTGACTTAGAGTTTGACAATCCTATCTGCCTTTGCCTATCTATCTGACTTTAATCGAAGATAAAGCTACGCCTTTGTAGTAGTATCCTAAAATCTGCAAGTGGTTGGCTCCTTGTCTAGCCAGATTATAAGCTCCCCATTGACTCATACCCAAACCGTGACCGAAGCCAAGTCCTTTAAAGATAAAAGCACCATTGCTATTGGAGATAGTAAAGCGAGTACTTTTGAGTTTCAAAGCAGTGCGTACTTCCTCTCCTTTGAGGATTTTTTCGCCCTTATCTCCGACAATTTTTAAGCTTTTGACACTACCGTAGGGTGAAAGGCTTTCTGGAATTAGCTTTACAACATTGCCTACTTCTGGAAATTTAGCACTGATTTCTGTTGGCGAAAAGCTTCTGACCCAGTTGCACTCTTGGATATTTTGATCGAAATCGGGAACTGCACGCAGGTATGGTAAAGTGTCTCCCCAAACATCTTCTACATTTTCTGTATGTCCGCCAGAGCAAGCGTGGAAAACCGAGAGAATAATTTTGTTTCTGTAGGTGAGTACTTGTCCTGCTGTGCTGTCGACAGCAGCGTAGGTAGCGGGGGATTCACTGATAACGCCTTTGTAAATTTGCCAGCGATCGGGACTGGCCCCCAGGTCATAAATGGGATTGTGGCGCTGTTTTTCTCGCTCGTAGAGGGCGTAGGTGCGAGCGGCGATCGCTTGCGCTTTCAGAGCTTCTAGGGGCCATCTGGTGTCCATTTCGCCGCCGATAACACTGTAGAGATATTCTTCTAAATCTACCCAGTTGACGGCGGTTAAACCTTTTTCTGTGGGAACAATTAAAGTTCTTCCCCGATACCAGCGATCGCCTATATAAACAAATCCCTTACCTGTTGGTTCAATCCATAGCAAAGTAGACTTCCACCTGTCCAAAGCAACGCCACCGGGGACTGCTAGAGCATAATAAGCGTTCATGGCTGGTAATTGTCCCAGGGTTTTACCGCTTCCATCCTTGACAATGGCAGCTGTGGAACCGCCGACTTTAACTTGGTTGACATCCCGCGCGATCGCCACCCGTAGAATTACCGATGCTTGTGCTGGTGCTGTGAACGCAATCCATAACAGAATACCGAGCCACCACTGGCGTTTTTTGAACTGGGAAAACAAAGAGGCTAACAACAGTTGAAATTTCATGCCGTTGTTTGTCGATTTAAGTATATGGTTGTTTACCGCTCAAATAAACTATTTTAAATTGACAACCAAGATTTTGTTATGGCTTGCAAAAAGAGGTTCCATCCATAAGTAGTTCTCCATTGCTATCAGTCCTTAGCTTTTAGTTTTCTGGAAGCTACTGTTTGCACATCTTTATCGCCACGTCCGGAACAGTTAATTACAATTCGAGGACTACCCTGCAGTTGCGGACAAAGGATTTCCAAAAAAGCGATCGCATGGGCTGTTTCCAGTGCTGGGATAATACCCTCCAAGCGTGAAAGTTTCTCAAATGCGGCTAAAGCTTGTTCGTCCGTAACGCTGTAATACTCGGCGCGTCCTGTTTCTTTCAAATAGCTGTGTTCTGGTCCTACGCCCGGATAATCTAGCCCGGCGCTAATAGAATGAGCCTCAATTACCTGTCCGTCTTTGTCTTGCAACAGGTAGCTCATGGCTCCATGCAACACACCAATACGTCCTTTTGTCAAGGTAGCAGCATGTTTATCTGTATCGATACCTTCTCCGGCGGCTTCCACACCTATTAATCGTACTGACGGCTCATCGACAAATTCGTGGAACAATCCCATGGCATTGGAGCCACCGCCAACACAGGCAATGAGAATATCAGGTAAACCGCCCCATTTTTGAGCTGCTTGGGCCCGGGTTTCTTGTCCGATTACCGCATGAAAATCTCTGACCATCATTGGATAAGGATGCGGTCCCGCTACCGATCCCAGGATGTAGTGAGTGGTTTCAACGTTTGTCACCCAATCTCGTATGGCCTCGGAGGTAGCATCTTTGAGCGTTCCCGTTCCTGCTGCAACTGGACGTACTTGTGCTCCCATCAATTCCATTCTGAAGACATTCAAAGCTTGGCGTTCCATATCGCGAACGCCCATGTAAATTATGCATTCCAGTCCAAATCGAGCACATACTGTTGCCGTTGCTACACCATGTTGCCCGGCACCGGTTTCGGCTATAATCCGCTTTTTACCCATTCGCTTTGCCAACAAGACCTGGCCGAGAGCGTTGTTAATTTTGTGGGCACCTGTATGATTTAAATCTTCTCTCTTTAAGTAAATTTGTGGTCCTGTGCCATCCGGTCGAGCGTAACAGGCTGTGAGACGTTCTGCAAAATACAAGGGAGTAGGACGTCCGACATAATCACCCAGCAATTGTTGCAGTTGCGCTTGAAAAGTTGGGTCGTGGCGATAGTGTTGGTAAGCTGTTTCTAATTCTGCCAGTGCTGGCATTAACGTTTCTGGGACGTACTTACCACCAAAAGGACCAAAGCGTCCTTGGGGATCGGGGCGTTGGGTTGCTGGGTGATTGGAGGAAATAAAAGTTGTGGTCACGGAACTCATTTTTAATTCAGGCACGAAGACAATTATAGGAAACTCCGAAGCAGCTAGGATACGGGGACTTCAATAGTTTTCTTCCTTGGGAGGCCACTTGTTGCTTCCACAAAGACCCCCCATTGCTAAAACAGCTGTTCCGTAAGCTGCTTCTGTGTGGAGCGATCGCATCACAGGTACTTGTAAATATCGTTTTCTGATCGCTGTCCAGGTATCGTTAGCAGCACCACCTCCGGCAGTATACACGCGAATTAATGGCTCTGCCCCCAGTTTTTGTAGTAATTTATACCCTAAGGCTTCCACACGGGCAATACTTTCTAACAAACCATGTAGAAATTCGACGGAAGATTGGGGACGCGGTTCCAATCGCGGCGGTAAATTTGGGTCGTTAATGGGAAAGCGATCGCCTGGTTTTAACAAAGGATAATAATCCCAGCCGCTAGGTTTGCTAGCATCGATTTCTCTACTTAGCCGTTCTAGTTCAGCGTTGGTAAAAAATTGTCGCAGCACTGCACCACCAGTGTTAGAAGCACCACCAACCAACCACAAATCTCCAAAACGATGGCTGTAAACTCCATACCTTGCATCTTCTATGCGGTTGCGACTTAATAATTTCAAAGCTAATGTCGAACCAAGAGATGTCACCCCCTCACCAGGGAGTTTTGCACCACTGGCAATAAATGCGGCAATACTATCTGTAGTACCAGCACAAATCAAGCAATCCTCAGAAAAACCGAACTCCCTAGCAATATCAGAACGCAGTGGAGCTACACCCGTTCCAGGAGCAACAACTTTGGGTAGGTGAACGGGAATTTGCAGTTTCTCCAACCATGGCGGGTATTGCAGTGCTTCCACGTCGTAACCCAGCTTTAAAACATTGTGATAATCGCTAATACCTAACTGTCCGTGTAGCAAAAACGCCAACCAATCTGCTTGATGCAGGAAATATTTTCCTTGGCTAAAAAATGGCTGTTGCGCCATCCACAGCAGTTTAGCCAAACTGGAAGTAGCACTCAAAACAGTATGGTTTGCAGGTACTAGGTTCTTTAATTTATCTAGCATCGCTGCTCCCCGACTATCGTTATACAGCAAAGGCGTACTCACAGGATTACCAGTAGCATCGCACAACAAGACAGTAGAGGAAGTTCCGTCAATGGCGATCGCCTGAATTTTTTGCCGCCATGGCTGGGAAATTTGCTTTAGCAAACTAAATAAACCCGCTTGCCAGTCTTTTGCTAAGTCCGAACAACAAGACGTCTCCAAAGTATATCGCGTCTGCTGTTGAATTTTTCCTTGTTCGTCAATGATTACACCCCGCGCACCAGACGTACCAAAATCGATTCCTAAATACAATTTCATAATTTTTGCCTACCAACAGCTAAAGCAGAAATTAATTTGTTTCGTCTTGTAACAAGTTATTCCCCTATCCAGGCAAAACAAGGAAAAGTAGTAAACGAACCAATCATGAGGAGAGTTTCAAACATGTCTATATCTGATACTCAAGTCTACGTTGCTTTAGTTGTAGCTCTGATTCCAGGCTTTTTGGCTTGGCGGCTGGCAACAGAACTTTACAAATCTTAAGTTTGCCTTCTCCAGGAAGGATTAACGACTAAAAACTGGAAACTGGGGTATATAGGGCCATCAAAAAAATCAATTCCCTATCCCCAGTCAGCATAAAGCAATGAAGTTTGCAAGTACTTCCAATCAAATTTCAGCGTACCACGTGGCAATTTGGGAAAAATAAAGTAAGATGACAGCAACATAAATCGTAAACAGCACAGGAGTATTGTTTTACGATGCGTCAATTCCATCAGAGAGTCTCTGGAAAAACCTTATGAATGCGTTTCAACCGTACAAAACACTGCTGCAACCCATACCAAAACAACGAGTTACTCCTCGCCCAAAACGCAATCTCCGGGAACATTCTTACAAAGTATTGGCGCTGGAAACAACAGCAAAAATAGCAGTTAACATTTTGATCTCCACAGTGGCAATATCTGCTTTGGTCAAACTTTTGCCCTTTGAGTGGTCGCAGCAAGAAAAACTACGAGAAATCCGTACCGAAGTCAAACTGATGGAACAGCGAGTAAATAAATTGCAAGAAGAATTTAGCCGCAATTTCGATCCCAGCCAAACCAAAGCTATTATGCAAGAACAAGCATACCGCTTCGATCCCAGACAACGTCAGATTTTAATCCTCAAAGAGGAAACCGCAGAAGTCAAACAAGCAGAGTTATCCCCCTGAAGTAAAGGCTAAGTACCAGGTTGGGAAAGAAACTTACACCAATGATAAATATATAGCCACACGGCAATTACCATTCCTAGCATTGAAAGTAAAACTTATCCTTCCCCAGTACGGGAAATAAGTATCTGTGATTGGTTTTTAGACAGAGAAAGCACAAAAACTCAGTTCTTGAAGCCAACTTTTGACTTGCGAGCGTTTTTGGGCATATGATAAAGGCAGTAAAGCTAAGGCACGATAATAATCAGCGCTCGCACAATTCCAGTCACCCCATAGATGATAAGTTCTACCCCGTGCAGCAAAAATATGGCCTTCTAATTGCTGAAAAAGCAGTGCCACTTCTAAATTATCAATGGCTTTTTCGTATTCGCCTAACTCGCGCCAAGTAATGCCTTGATTGAGCCAAGCTCGTACATAACAGGGATTCAAGTCCAAAGCTTTTTGGTAGTCGGCGATCGCTGCTATTAGTTCTCCACGCGCTGCATAGCAATTGGCGCGATTGTTATAAGCACTGGCTAATTTTGGATTTAGTCGCACGGCTTTGTTGTAGTCGCAGAAAGCTTTTTGCACTTGTCCGCATTGAAAATAAAGCAATCCCCGATTATTGTAATCAATGGCACTGTGGGGATGGCGAGCTATCAATTGATTCAATAAAGCGATCGCGTTGGTGTAATCTCCTTTTTGAGCTAATTTGAAAGCATAAGAGCGTAAATAACCATCATGCCGGTCAGATTTATCGCTTTTGCTATTTAAAGTAATTTTTAATACATCACTCTTATAGTAATTTTGCTGTTGCCCAGATTCCCAAAAAAAGTTTTTGTCCATCTCATCCTGCCCGAGCTAGCTGCTGCATGTTTGCCAAAGCTTGGAAGTATCCCGCTATCCGCCTGGAGAAGTGAGCATTCATCAAACCCCCATAGCTGCCAGAACTTAAATAATGAATACTTCCTTCCTAAGTTCAATTCCAGAAACAGCTAATCTTAATCCCCCAGACTAGTCAAGTAGTGGGAGCAACAACTTGATAAAATGCCAACAGGCGATTCAAACTTCTCAGTTAAGTTGAGTTGACACTTTTGAAAAGATTTTCTTATGACTGCAGCAAATGTTTATCCCGACGCACCCGACCTAAATAGCGATGATTACGTTGTTATCGGTCTTGCAACCTGCTTTCTTAAAAAAGAGGGAGAACTTCATCAAGTTGAAGTTATAGAACCTATTCCTTCTGCTGCTTTAGAAACACTCCTCAAAGGCATTCCTACCTCTTACAAGTTTGCCTGGGCAACTAATTTAGGAAGCATAATGGATGGCGAAATCCTTAAAAAACCTGCTCATTTTCCCCAAACAGCTGAATTTGCTAGCGAATTTGTCCAGCGAACCATAGCTGCTGCTCGTACCTACAAGCGTAGCTCTACTGCAAAATCCTTAATTCCCCCCGGCAGTACCTACAGTGACTTTAAGTATTCTACAGAAAGAAAACGCGTGCTAAATGCCAGGCGCATTGTCACCAAAGAAGACAACGTCAAGCAGCATTCCCATACCCACAAAGTTTTGTAATCATAAGTTGTATTTATTTGTGGCTAGCAAACAGCCGCTGCCATGACAGTAACCAACTAGCAACTACCTAGCAACAAAAACTATGTTGAAACTTTACGGTGGTGCTCGCAGTCGGGCATCTATTGTGCAATGGTATTTGGAAGAATTAGCAATTCCCTACGAATTCGTAATGCTAGATATGCAGGCAGGAGAACACCGCAAACCTGAGTATCTGGCCATTAATCCCATGGGCAAAGTTCCAGCCATCATTGATGGTGATTTTAAACTTTGGGAATCAGGAGCAATATTGCTGTATCTGGATGAAAAATACGGCAAAGTTAAACACTCTCTCGAAGAACGCGCCCAGTTGGCTCAGTGGATACTTTTTGCCAATTCTACCTTAGCAACGGGAATTTTTGTCGAAGCTAACCGCGAACGGGAAATGCCCCGTCTCATGACTCCTTTAAATGAAATTTTCCAACGTCAACAATTCTTGTTGGGTGGTACATTTACTGTTGCCGATGTGGCAGTAGGATCTGTCTTAGCATACATTCCCATGATGCTGAAGCTAGATCTTAGTTCCTACCCGGCTATATATACTTATGTCAAGCGCTTGTCAGAGCGTCCGGCGTTTCAAAAAACTATTGGTTCTCGCAGTAGTTAAGGATAGTAGTAGTTAGTAGTAAACATTCCATCATCTAAACTACTAACTACTAACAAGAATCAACGGTAATTTGTAAATTGCAGAGCTACTGGAAATTCTTCTTGTTTTAAACGTTTAATCACACTTTGCAAATCATCTTTACTTTTACCACTGACACGCACTGCATCGCCTTGAATAGAAACTTGTACCTTTTTAAATTCATCGCGAATTAACTTAGAAATTTGTTTGGCAATGTCCTGACTTATACCTTTTTTTAATTTGATTTCTTGACGAACACGGTTACCACTTGCCGATTCTACTGGACCAAAATCAAAGATTTTTTGGGAAAGGTTGCGCTTGGCGGCTTTTTCCCGCAAGACATTTTGTACCGACTCTAAGGTAAATTCGCTATCAGTGTTAATGATAATACTTTGTTCGCCTAACTCTACTGTTGTTTTCGTATCTTTAAGGTCATAACGGCTTTTAATTTCTCGTACCGTTTGATCGATAGCATTGACCAATTCTTGTCTGTCAAAGTCGCTAACAATATCAAAGGAATAAGTTGAAGCCATAGAAGTTGTCGGTAGTAGGTAATTTGTTATGTTTGCTGGTATAGAAGTTAAGAAAGGGATTGTTTAGGGGCGGTAGCTTTGATAATACTTGTGGTAAAAACAGTTGACGCAGAACATCACAAAATTTCAAAAATTCCGGAAACAGAAAATCACAGATGGTGGTTGAGCGCAAACAACTGGTATTAGTGAGAGTGCAAAAGAAAATACCCAGCAGCTAGTCGTAAAAATTCAAGGACACCTGCAAGACAGTTTTCCTTTCTTGCAACGTGTCCGTAGTATTTATCATGGTTTTTGCTTAGAAAACATCAGCTCCCTAACAAGGGGAGACATGTATTGTCTGCATGCGGCTAATAACTAATCAAAGTAGAATAGCGTTACCACTTTTCTTTGTTCTTCTGCATCCTTACAAGTTTGCAAAAGGGTGCGACTGTCGTGAAATGCGAAGCAAATTAATTGTTGGCAACGAGAGATAATTTCCTTATTGCACAAGTAACTAGCTTCAGCAAGAGATAGATGGTCGTTGGCTGGATTTTCCACCAGATGCATAACTTGTTCAAGTTGCTGGCGGGATTCATAAGGCTGGCGTTCCAAGCTTTGGGGCAAAATTACCGTTAGTAGATTGGCATCAGCCCGCATTGCTCCCTTAATGGCAGCTGAGTTCGTACCTGTAGCGCCAGAGGTGATGATGCGATTGCCTGATAAAACTAAGGCGTAGGTCATCATCTCAATGAGATTTTGATGTGTAATTGGCACATGACGTGAACCCAGCAAGGCAATTCGTTTCGAACCTGTTTGCTGGATCGTTGCCAGTTCCTGCGCTAATGTATCGACGTTGATAAGGTCTATAGACTGACTCAAAGACGGACGGAATCAGATTAAACAACCTTGTTATTTTAACAGACTCGGCGCAAACGCAAAGCTGTCTTGAGTTAGATTTCAAAAATATTATGGCACGGTGTTGCCTGCCGTGCCTGCAGTTTTCATTGCCATAACTGGATTGGTTATGGTAAAGCAGCTGCTGGACTGAAATCGAGAAGATGAAGCAAACGTTCGATATCAAAATTTTCTGCCATTAAATGACGGATACATTGGACTTTAATCGGTTCGTGAACCCGTACTTGACCAAAAGCCCTGTCAACGATTTCCACGGTAGTTAGTGTATCCAAATCTACTGACAAGATAGGTATTTCTAGCTCTTCGGCACGATTGAGAATGAAAGACGGCGGTGGTAGCTGTCCGGTGAGAATTAGACATTGAGTAGAAGTTTCTAAGGCTGCTTGTTGAATTTCTACACGATCGCCTCCCGTGACAACTGCCATGTTTCGACGTTTGCGAAAATATTTAACGGCGGCGTTGACATTCATAGCTCCAATAGCTAGACTTTCTACCATCAAGTCCAGGCGATCCCTGCGGCAGAGGACTTCGGCATTTAGTTGGTGTACTAGTTCGCGCACGCTCACGCTGCGTAGCAGATCGTTTCTAGGCAGTATGCCTAGTACCGGGATTCCCTGCTGTTCCAAAAAGTCACGAACGGTAGTTTCAACGCTTTGTGTTTGTTCGGCAGGAACATCGTTAAGTACAAAACCTATCAGACGTTTTCCTAAGCGTTGCTTGGCTGACAACACAGATTCAATTGAAAGTAAAGACTGATAGCGAGTCACTAACAATACAGCAGCGTCTATCGCTTCTGCTATTTGCGGTAGAGACAAGTTATACAAACTGCCTTCTTCCAAATTCCCCGGTCCTTCTAGCAATACCAAATCACCAACTGACATTTGTAGGTATTTTTGTGTTAAAGACTGGCGGTAATCGGTTGTATCTTCGTTGCACAAGCGCTTTTGCACGGAGATTTCATTCAACGCCACCAAAGTGGGTGCAACACGATTTTCTGGCAAGTTAAGAATGGCAGTAATCAGTTGGACATCTTGCTCGATGACAGTTCCAGAACTTTTGCTCAAACATGTACCCAAAGGCTTGCCGTAAGCAAGATCCAATCCTTTTTGCTGTAGTAAGTGCGACAAACCCAGAACCGTTGCTGATTTACCACTATAAGCCTCCGTCGATCCAATTAGTAAATATTTGTATTTAGCGGATTTTGGCACACATGCACTCCTAATTTCAGAAGTCATACAACCTTTGCTAGGTGTTTACTAATTTTAGGGCGAACGAAGGCTATCGAGTTGCAAGACGTAAGGTGTAACTCCAAGTTCTTACTTCTGGCCTGGGGTTGGGGATGACAGTGCACCAAAATTTGGGAATTTTGGGGTTATTTTGGCATGTTTAGGGATTTAATCGTCTAATTTCAGTAACTTACGGTAAAAATTTTGAGAAAAGTCAGTGATGCGATAACGCTTATAATTTTCCATTAATTCAATTAAAAAATTTACAAATTCAAAACTTGCCATCATAACTTCGTAATTAAGCTCGGCATTACCATCGAACTGAACTCGGCAACGAGTTAAATCTGAAGGTAGAACAGCAACATTCCAGGTAGCAACAAAGGGGATATTCTCACCACCTTCGATTTTGCGCTGTCCTTCTAAAACACTTTTTTGATAAAGACCGATCGCATAAGGCAATAAATTTCGCTTGCTTTGTTGCGTATAGGGTAAGTACACGTTTGCTTGTTGCTGGGAAACTGGCTGTAGTTGCTCGATAGACATAACTGAGAATACTCCTTAAGTTCCTGAAGCAAATGAAGATTAGGAGTCACCTTTGTTAGTATTCCCAAAAAAAGGATATGGATAAACATCTAGCTCCTAGAGTCTGTTACCCGAACTGCAAAACCGAGCCCAGATTTTGTAAAGAAATATAAAATTTCAGGTAAAATAAGGCTGCATTGACTTTCTCACAAGCTGGGGTCATAACACCATTTCTGCTGCCAATTAGGGCGATCGCTTGTCCAGCGAAATTTTGTTTGCGGTAGGCTGGCGATGGCATCTTAGGTTGAAGGAGGTGGAAAAATGCCGCCACTCTCAAGTTAAGCTAAAAGTATGTTTGGTGTTACTTCATACCCAGCTTCTTTGTTAGGTGTTGATAAATATTGGTGGTTGAATCAAGTTACCTATGCCAGCAAATTTCTGGCCCGAAAGCGATTCTTACAACGAGCTCGACTCCTTGCTTGTAGCTGATTTGTCCGTACAACAACAGCGGTCGGAGGAAGAGACCTCGAATTTTCTATCTGCTCCCTCCCGTTTCCAAGGTCGCAGACGCAAAGCTGCTTTAGCATTAACAATTGTTTGGAGCGGTACGATCGCCCTACATTCCCTATCCTGGGGCTATTTATTTGTACTGGGACTGACTACTATTCTAGGGCTTCATGCCTTAGTGATAGTATTTGCCAAACCCCGCCGCGCTCCCGAAAAAATAGAGGGTGATTTGCCCTACGTATCTGTTTTGGTGGCTGCTAAAAACGAAGAAGCAGTCATAGATAAATTAGTCAGAAACCTTTGCAGTTTAGAATACCCACAAGACAAATACGAAGTCTGGATTGTCGACGATAAAAGCAGTGATGCCACACCGCAGTTATTAGCACAATTGGTGCAAGAATATAAAAATTTGAAGGTATTGCGGCGACAAGCAACAGCTGGAGGTGGCAAGTCCGGAGCATTGAATCAGGTTCTACCGCTGACAAAAGGGGAAATTTTGGCTGTATTTGACGCTGACGCGCAAGTGCCAAAAGATATGCTTTTGCAGGTCATACCCTTATTTCAACGCCAAAACCTGGGAGCGGTGCAAGTGCGCAAAGCGATCGCCAACGCCAAAGAAAATTTTTGGACAAAAGGTCAAATGGCGGAAATGGCCGTTGATGCCTATATACAGCAGCAGCGAGCTGCTTTTGGTGGTATTGGTGAATTGCGGGGTAACGGTCAGTTTATCCGCCGTCAAGCCTTGCTTGGTTGTGGTGGCTGGAATGAAGAAACGATCACTGATGATTTGGACCTCACCCTGCGCTTGCACCTGACAAACTGGGATATAGATTGTCTTTTCCAACCAGCGGTGGAAGAAGAAGGCGTGACAAATGCGATCGCTCTTTGGCACCAGCGCAATCGATGGGCTGAAGGAGGGTATCAGCGATATTTAGATTACTGGGACTTAATTTTGAGAAACAAAATGGGTACCCGCAAAACTTGGGACCTTTTGGTATTTATGTTTACCCAATACATCTTGCCCACAGCAGCAGTGCCAGATTTGTTAATGGCGATCGCCAAGCATCGCCTACCTATTTTCAGTCCAGTTACCGGCTTAACCGTCACCGTGTCAGTCGCAGGTATGTTTGCTGGATTGGCAAGAATCCGCAAACCAAAAGGCTTCCGTATTTCTACTTATTTGTTGCTGTTAGTGCAAACTTTACGCGGTACTTTATACATGCTGCACTGGATACTGGTAATCAGCAGTACCACCGCCCGCATGTCAGTGCGTCCCAAGCGATTGAAATGGGTGAAAACTGTACATGTAGGAAGTGAAGATTAGTTAGTAGATGGTAGATAGTGGTTCAAAATAACTGACCACTAACTACTAACTACTAAAATTCTTCATCTATTTCCACTTCATCCTCCCAAGAGGTGGTATTTACAGACTCAGCAGTTTCTGGAATATCATCGTTATGGTTAATAACTTCTCCGTCAAAAAACTGTGCTAAGCGCCCAGCTGCGACCTCTACCTCATAGGAGCGATCGTCAACAAAGGACACAGCAGGGGACTTTGGTGATGGCGAAGTTTCTGGCGTGTTAGGATTCCCAACCACCTGCGTTTTGGCAACGGATGTTTGTATTGGTTTAGCAACCTCAGTAGCAGGTGCAGCTTGCTTTTGCACCTTCGAAGGTACGGAAATCGATGAAGTTGCCAATTCCAGATTGACTTGAATGTGACGTTGAAAAGTTTGATGAAAAGCTGCCGCAATTTTTGACTTTTCTAATTGTACATTCTTATACCATGCTTGCTTGATGGCAATACGGGCCGCAGTGCTGTCAAATTCAACCAAATGGCACATTTGACGTAGTAATTCCCGTCGGGAAACAGGTTGGAAATTGGCAAGTACTTGTTGCCAAATCTGAGTTAAATCAGTATCTGTGGTGACGGGAACTTGTGATGGAGGACTGGAGGTAACAATTTCGTCTCTGGAGGAATTTTTTGTCAAAGTACTGCCATTATCAGACCCAGGTACAAGCTTGGTAAATTTGGAAACTTCCTCATTGTCGCTTTTATGGCTTGCAGGAGAGGTTGTTGTCAAAGCAGTTGCACAAGGCGATAAAGGAGGGTGGGTAGTTGTGGTTGCTATTCGCTGTTGTGAATTTGCTGCAGGTAACAGTCCAAGCAAAATTATTTCTAACCACAAGCGAGGTTGGGTGGTGTTTTTTAATTGCACTTCTGCTGTTCGCAGGTGCTGCTGTCCTAGCAAGATAGTGCTTCTGTCCAGCTGTTGAGCCAAACGAAGCAGTGCTTCCCAACAAGAGGAAGTGCAGCTAGCCAGATCGGGATGATTTGGTGCAGTATTGGCAATTAGTAAATCTCGGTAAAGAGCAGCTAAATTTTGCAGAACAACTACAGGTTCTCGCCCGCGCTCTAGAATTTTACGAGTATAATCAATCACTGCTGCGGCGTCGTTAGAAACAATGGCGCTCAACAACGCCAGCAAGTCGCCTTCGCTCACCAAACCTACTAAGTCCCAAACTTGTGCGGGTGTCACCTTTTTTGACAATAAGCTTAACTGCTCCAGCAAGCTTTCCGCATCTCGCAGTCCACCCTGAGCTAATTGCGCTACTAAGGTAATGGCCTCCCGTGTAATGTTGATGTTTTCTTGAGCAGCAATTTCACTCAAATGCTTGACCATTGCTTCCAACGGTATTCTGCGGAAATCAAACCGCTGACAGCGGGAAATAATTGTTGGTAAGACTCTGTGCGGGTCGGTTGTGGCCAAAACAAAGACAACGTGTTTTGGCGGTTCTTCTAGGGTTTTCAGTAAAGCATTAAATGCAGCTGTACTGAGCATGTGACATTCATCGACCACATACACTTTGTAGCGACACTGCACTGGTGTAAATTGGGCTTTTTCAATTATCTCGCGGATATTGTCTACGCCCGTATTGCTAGCTGCATCGATTTCAATTACGTCTAAACAGTAGCCCTTTGCAATTCCTTGACAAACATCACACACCCCGCAGGGTTGAGCAGTTGGTTTATCGCTTTGGAGACAATTGAGTGATTTAGCGAAAATACGCGCACTAGAGGTTTTTCCCGTACCTCTAGGACCGGTAAACAAGTAAGCTGGTGCTATCTTTGCTGCACGAATAGCGTTCGTTAGGGTCGTAGCGATCGCTTCTTGTCCCACCAATTCAGCAAAACTTTTTGGACGATACTTATGGTGCAGCGGTTCGTAAGACATGGATTTCAATACCTTTTCAGGTTTGAGACTAGCAACCAGCTAACGCCAGATCCTGCTTTTACCAAATTTAACAACTCCGACACAGACTTCCAACACCCTGGCTTTTGTGATTTTCCTGGTGTTCGGTTTTGGCAGCTAACTGGTCTGTTTGCTAGTACGCCTGTACGATAATTTGATTGTACCATTCATCCTGGTTGGCTCAGAAGTACCTGAAGTCGCGGCTTATTTGTATCTGTGACCAAGAAGAACAAGCCAAAACACTTTCAAGCTTCCCCAGATTTACTAGCTTCCAAAACGTTAGAGCCAGTAAATCCAATGCTTCTACAAAGACTGACTTTGCTATTGTTCAACGGTAGTAATCGTTTATCATAGCAATGTGACGATTACGAAAGTAGCCGTTGCATCTATCCATCTGTATCGTTCCACCGGCAAGGAATGAATCGTAATATTTCTATTGCCATATATTTTTGCCAACTTAGGACTCGAGGCTTTTACAGCTAGCTTGGCAATCGCATATTGCTAAAAGTCATTTAATTGTGTCGTAGGAATTATACTATCGTTTATGAATCCAGAGGAATATCAAGCCCCACAACCCGAAGAAGAGTCCTTGGTGCAAAAAGAAGAACAAAGCCCTACAAACGAGGAGTTAGACAACGCACAAGACAACGCTAGTGCTGATTCGCCCTCAAATACAAAAGGAGCAACAAGTTCTAGCAATGCATCTGTACAACAGTTGTCTGGGGACGAAATAGCTACAAAGTTAGAACAGGCAACACCAACGCCCAACTCGCAACAATACCCGCAAGAAAATCAAACAGAAGCAACACAACACCTCACCGAACTGCAACAACAACGAGAAGCTCTCAAACAAGAAATTGCCAAGCTGCAATCAACTTATCAAAATTTGCAAGCACAAATGCTGCAGACGCAGGTAGCGATGGGAAAATTAGTGCAAGAAGCACTTTCTGAACTAGAACAGCGCAAACAAACATTGCAACTTTCTGTAGAACAGTTAGAAAGACGTCAAGAGCGTATTCGTCAGGAAATGCGAACTACCTTTGCAGGTGTTTCTCAAGATTTAGCCATTCGAATTCAGGGTTTTAAAGATTATCTGACAGGTAGCTTACAAGATTTGGTAACAGCCGCAGAAGCGCTGCAACTTGTACCCAAGACCAAGCCAGAGCCAGAAAAACCAGATCTTGCACCAGTAAAGTCAGCAGAAGCTGAAATCGGAACTCCACAATTTGCCCAACAGCAATTTCAAGACACTACAAAACAAATTCGCCGCCTGCTCGATCAGTATCGCCACAAACCAGATTACTACGGTCCACCTTGGCAGTTGCGCCGTACCTTTGAACCAATTCACGCCGAACGAGTTTCTGACTGGTTTTTCAAGCAAGGAGGACGGGGTGCCTTGCGAACCACAGGTAGCAGGTTGCAAAACATACTGATAAGTTCGGCAATTATTTCAATTTTGTACCAATTGTATGGCGATCGCCTCCGTACTTTAGTATTAGCTAACACACCGGAACGTTTGGGTGAGTGGCGTCGCGGTCTGCAGGATTGCTTGGGAATTGGTCGTCAAGATTTTGGTCCCGATCGCGGTGTGACATTATTCGAAACACCAGAAGCAGTAGCCCAAAGAGCCGATCGTTTGCAAAAATCAAAATTGCTGCCTTTGATCGTTATTGATGATTCCGAAGAGCAAGTTAGTTTAGCACTGCTACAGTTCCCCTTGTGGTTAGCATTCGTCCCTGACCCAAGAACGATGAGAAACTATGAAGATGATTTTTAAATCAAAAATATGGCTATTTGGTTAACCTTGTGCGGGATTACTTTAGTTTCCGCCTATCTGCTAGGTTCGATTCCCACTGGCTATACGGTCGGAAAACTATTGAAAGGTATCGACATTCGCGAATTTGGTTCTGGTTCCACCGGAGCAACAAATGTGTTAAGAACCCTGGGTAAAGGTCCGGGAGCGTTCGTTCTTACTATAGATTGCCTCAAAGGAGTTTTAGCAATATTTTTTGTTTACTGGTTATTCCATTTTGCCCAAAGTCAAAATCTCATTCCCGCTGCAGTCGACGCCACAATCTGGCAACCTTGGATGATAACTTTAGCAGGATTAGCAGCAATACTGGGACACAGTAAATCTATTTTTTTAGGGTTTACTGGCGGAAAATCAGTTGCAACTAGCCTGGGCGTTTTATTAGCCATGAATTGGCTGCTGGCATTGCTAACTGCAGCAGTATTTGCCATTGTTGTTGCTAGTTCGCGCATTGTCTCTTTAAGTTCAATTGCTGGTGCGATCGCTGTGCCGATGTTGATGATACTCCTGCACCAACCACTCGCCTACATTTTGTTTGGCATTGCAGGCGGATTGTATGTGATTTGGCGGCACACTAGCAATATTAAACGGTTAATTACTGCTACAGAACCAAAACTAGGGCATAATCCACAACCAGCAGAACCAAAACAAACCAGTTCATTTCCGTAAACACCGATTTCCCAAAAGCGATCGCTTTATTTGTTGTTGTCTAAAAAAATTCACAATTAATTGCTGCCCCTAAAACGGAAAATTAAAAATAAGCGGCAAAAAATCAACTGCATTTCACCTCGAACCACCCTTGGGCGATCCCACCATTTTTGACAAATATTAGAGCGCTTTGATTTTGAGTTAAAAAAAATCGTATGATCTGGCTGATGATCTCCCCATAAAAACATGGGCTGTAGGTGGTGGCGACACATACGTCACACAAAACGACTTAAATAATTAATTTTTTTTGACATTGAGGTTAACCATGAGGTTTCGCGCTGTAATTGTTGCACTCTTGGCTTTGTGCTTGGGGTTACTAACTGCTTGTGGAGAAGGTCCGGCAGTTAGCAGTACAGATGTACTAACATACGACCAAATCAAAGGTACGGGTTTGGCTAATAAGTGTCCCCAGCTAACAGAAACAAGTCGCGGTTCTATTCCTATCGATCCAGAAAAATCCTACGTCATAAAAGAACTTTGTTTAGAACCAACCCAATTCTTTGTGAAAGGAGAAGCTACCAATAAACGACAAAAACCGCAATATATTGCTGGCAAATTATTAACTCGTCAAACCTACTCCCTGGATCAAATCCAAGGCGATTTAAAGGTGAACCCAGATGGTAGCCTCACCTTTGAAGAAAAAGAGGGTTTTGACTTCCAACCTATTACCGTCAAATTACCAGGCGGGGAAACGGTACCTTTTTTGTTTACTATCAAAGGTTTGGTCGCTCAGTCCCAACCTAGCATGACCAGCATTAATACCTCAACAGATTTTGAAGGTACTTTCCGAGTTCCTTCCTATCGCGGTGCTACCTTCCTCGACCCCAAAGGTCGCGGTGTCGCCAGCGGTTATGATGCTGCTGTTGCTCTTCCCGCTCAATCGGATGATGAAGAACTCCTGCGCGCCAACGTTAAGCGCGCTGAGGTTCTCAACGGTAAGATATCTTTATCTGTAGCCAAGGTAGATAGCGCTACTGGTGAAATTGCAGGTACATTTGAAAGCGAACAGCCTTCGGATACAGATCTAGGTGCTGATGAACCGAAAGATGTCAAAGTTCGCGGTATTTTTTACGCTCGGGTGGAACCGGCTAATGCTTAAGTTCTTTTGCTGAGTACAACAATTTACCGGTACTCCAAGCGATCGCAACAGCTACTCCTTGTCTTTCTACCAGAGTCAAATTTCTGGAAGGAATATTAAGGAGTAGCTTCTTGTCTTGGCAGAGAATTACTGCAGTGGATGGAAGATTTTGATAGTCAAAAATAGCACTAGTCAAGCAAAGAGATATCGAAAATTTGGGCATCCTAAGAATCGAGAGTCAAGTATTCTTATGTACTTACCATGTCAACTTCTATATTTGTTGCCCAATCTACTGCTGTTAAGGCTAAAAAAGTTTCTCAGCAAATTCCCGCCAGTGAAACGCAATTACCAACAATATGGGTAACAACCAGCGTAGGTTTGGCGTTGGTTGTCATTGCTTTGATTATCTTTAGCAACATTCAGATTAATAAACTTAAGAAAAAAATCAAGTTTGAACAATTCCGCATGCGAGAAATGGAGAAAAAGTTCAAACTCGCCTTAGAAACTATTCGCAAAATGGAGACCAATCCCGATTTAATCAACTCACGGGAATTCAATCTTGATTATCTGCGCATGCGCATGTCAGAAGAAATATTCCATTTTGCTATTATTAATCAAATAAAAATAAAAATAAAAGATAAAATTTCCCAAGCACTGCGCCCCAATCAAGCGCAGCAAGGTATAGTAGGCATTGCTAGCAATACAGGACGACAGGTGGATGAAATATTTGATGTCGAATACGAAACCGGTAGTCCGCCAAATATCGTTAAGCGAGTGTTGTTTCGCGTGCAAATTCGATTGATGAAGTTACCAACACAACCAACTTCTGCGACAATTAGCCAGTTAATAGACTGTATCGAAACTTATCTCAGTCCCGCAGAAGAAGACGACAATTGGCAACCGACAATTCAGGGTCGCGTTGCATACATGCATTGGGATCAAAAAGCCAAACCAACTCCTTTACTGGTACTAGAACAGTCAAATGAAGGCGTAAACGTCACTTTTCGCACCAGTCGCCAACCAAATTCTTTAAAATAGCAATTTGGAAAATGGTTACGAATTAGTTGCAAGCAAAATTTAAGAATGACGAACTAAAACTCCATCTTCCATTTCTACAATGCGATCGGCAATATCTAAAATGCGATTGTCGTGAGTTACTAACAAAATTGAAGTTCCCTTTTCCTTCGCAAGATGTTGCATTAATTCCACTACGTCACGTCCTGATTGTTTGTCCAAAGCTGCTGTGGGTTCATCTGCCAAAACTAGAGGAGGATTGTTTACTAAAGCGCGAGCGATCGCTATCCTTTGTTTTTGTCCGCCAGAAAGACTATCAGGATAGTAATTAACTCGTTGTCCCAAACCCACTGACCTGAGCATTTTTTCTGCTCGTGCTATAGCTTCTCGCTGAGATATATACCTGTTCAGTTCCACCGCCATTTGTACATTTTGTCTAGCAGTTAAAAACTCCAATAAGTTATGAGCTTGAAAAATATAACCAATATTACGCCGTAAGCTGACTAATTTTGCTTGACTTGCTCTGTACAATTCTTGACCCAGAAACTTTAAACTTCCCTCTTGTACAGACCGCAAACCGCCAATCAAACTCAGTAAAGTTGTTTTACCTGACCCAGATGGTCCGGTCATGATGACAATTTCTCCTGAATAAATTTCTAGGTTGATATCAAATAAAATTTGTCTTCTCAACGCACCTTTGCCGTAGTAGTGATTGAGATGTTTAATAGAAATCACGGGTTCGGTTTTCATAGATATTATTTACTGCCCTTATTTAAAAATATCTGCTGGCTCGGCTGCTCGCAATTTTCTGATAGCGATCGCACCAGAAATAAAACACATAAAAATAGTTAATATTAACACTTGGATGGCTCGCTCAAAACTCATAAAAACTGGCAACAAAGTTGCTTCTCTAGCCTTTTGATATAAAAATAAAGCAAAAGCAAATCCTGGTAAATATCCCAAAACTGCTAAAATTAAAGCTTCTTGAAAAATAACAATTAAAAAGTATTTGTGTGGATAACCAATAGCTTTGAGAGTTGCGTACTCAACGAGATGATCTGCTACTTCGGTGTAAAGAATTTGATAAACAATCACGGTCCCGACAATAAAACCCATGATTGTACCCAAAGTAAAAATAAAGCCAATTGCCGTACCACTTGCCCAGAAATGCCTTTCCTTGTCTATAAATTCTTGCTTAGTTAAAACTTTGACATCTAGCGGTAAATAATTTCGCAGATCCTTCACAACCGTCTCAACATCAGCTCGTGGTTTGATTTTAATCAATCCAATATTAATTAATCCTTGTTGTCGATTGGGAAAGATGCGTAAAAAATTGATATCACTAGTAATTAAATTACCATCTGCACCAAAAGATGCGCCTAAAGTGAACAATCCTCCTACTTTAATTAATCTTCTTTGTACTTCAGCAGTCACGTTTTTGCCTTGTAGAAATTCGGTGGCGATGGGACCGTATTCCTGGCGAGAAGATTGGTCAAATAACACTACGTCGGGCATCTTTATTTTGTCTAAATTTTCTTGCAGGCCAGGTATTTTTAAAATATTTTTGTGCACGGGATTAATGCCGACTACAAGCAAGTTACGAGGTATGCCTGTCACAGGATTTTTCCAACTAGTGTAGTCCAAATATATAGGATGTACTGATTGCACTGCTGGTAAGTCTAAAGCTCGATACAATCGCCGTTGAGAAAAAGGTTTTAGTGATAAAAGAGCACTAGATTGAGGACTGATGAGAACTATATCACCCTGCAAGCTGTTATGAAATCTGACATTACTGTAATATAAAGAATCTCGGAAGCCGAGTTGCATAAACATGAGAATATCAGCAAAAGCAATTCCTGCTAAAGCTACAGCTAAACGTGTTTTTTCCCATTTAATTTGTAACCATGCTAAAGGTATTTTGCCGCCAAACATTGTTTTTACTCCCAAAATTCAGAATTTAGATTTTGATACCCACAATTACTTTGGCGTAAGTTAGTCCTGCTACTTTGGCGCTATCTGCTGGAGAAAGGGCAATTTTTACTTCTACTACTCTGGCGTCAACATCGGCGGCGGGATCTGTGTTAAGTACGTCTTTCTTGCCAATTTTTCTGCCAATTTCGGCCACGGTTCCTTGTAATTCTCCACTAAAGGCGCCATTATCGCTAACGACTGTAGCTTCTTGACCGAGACGTACTTTTGCAATACTGTCTTCAGAAACTTCCGCGACGACCATCATGCGATCGGTACGTCCAATCTCAGCAATACCGTTAACAGAAATATTTTCTCCAGACTTGGTATGAATTTTTAAAATTTCTCCGTTAATGGGTGCTTTCACATAGCTTAGTTCTAGCTGTGCTTCTGCTTTTTTCAAATTGGCGATCGCATTTACAACTTGAGCTTGTGCTAGTTGGATACTAGCAGGGTTAACTTCCAAAAGTCTTTGCAATTTCGCTTTTTCTTCGTCAATTTGTTGTTGCAAAATGGCTATGGTTTTGTCTCGGGTAACTTTAGCTTCTGCAATTTGCTGTTGTAAAGTGGCGATAGTTTGTCTGCGATTGGCTTGACTTTCAGCTAGTTGCTGAGTAATGGCGATCGCGCTCAAACGCCTTCGATCCCGTTCTTGTTGAGAAATGGCGCCTTCTTTGTATAAAAAATCGTAGCGTCGAGCATCAACTAGGGCGTTGCGTTGTTCAGCTTGGATGCGAGCAATTGAGGCCCTGAAAATATCTTGCTGTCCTCGCAATTGAGCTTCTATACGATTAATCGTTGCTTGCTGAGCAACACTTTCGCCGCGTAACTGCGCTTGCAAGCGAGCAATAACTGCTTTTTGAGCTTGGATATCTCTTGGAATTCCAGCTTTAACTTGCGTCCAATTGGCGCGTGCTTCTAATAAATTTGCTCTTGCTTGTTCTACTGCTGCTTTGTTGTTCTGGAAATTGTCCAGGATAGCGATTATTTGGCCCTTTTTGACGCGTTCTCCCTCTTTGACAAAAAGTTGTTCGACTCGTGTTCCTCCTTGCACTCCTGCAGGAGCAGAAAGTCTAATTACTTCTCCTTGTGGTTCCAAACGTCCTATGGCGTGGATGCTGTTGACAATAGGTTTGCTGACTACCGGTTCGTTAAGTTTTTGAAGTTGCTCGAGTTTGGCCATTGTTAGCACTCCAGCAGCTACCGTTACCGGTACAGCTATAGCGATCGCCCACAAAACCTGGGGTTGTTCGCTTAACCTTGTCTGTTCTGTTACCCTTGACATGGTGTTTTTTTTGGTCTGAAGTTTGCTAAGAAAAGTAGAAAGCAACCTAGGTATGGAAAAAAATGAAAAAAAGTTTTAACAGCCAAACGTCAGGGATATATTTCATAGCAATTGTTACTGTTAATCATTTATGTGAATAATATTCAACGCCACGGTTTGTTACTATGGCGTTTTTTTTTCCACTAATATTAAATATTGCCATTTATATACAAGTGCAAAATTTCATGCTCTAGCAATGAATTTCTATCTCAAATTTAAGATTTTCATGGCAAATTTCTTGTTTGCTAAGTAACAAACCTAAGTGCAAGAGTATTTCATACCAAAAAGCAGATGCCTTCTTTGTTAGATGAATTCTACATTAATAAGTTTTTGTGAAACGTAACAGGGTCTACAGATGATAAATATTTGTTTTTCTCAAAAACAAGCATCAAGAATGAAATTTGGCCATGAAATCTTCAGGTAGCGAACATAATTTAATTGGCGGGTAATATACACTACTGAGTACCAAAGAAAGCTGGTGTTTAATTTGGTAGATCAAATAAGACAGTAGTCATATAATTTTCTGCCCACTTTGGTCCAAAAGCTTTTTCTAAAACACGGCGGGTTTTATCATTTTGCTGCTGATTGATGCAATAATTACGTTGTCCGGCAATAATTTGCGTTACCTGCTCGGGTGAAACAGGCCGAGAGGCGATCGCATTTTGACAGTGAATTTCTAAAAATGCTTGCACGCGTTGGAGAAAAAGTGCTTCTTCTGCAGCTGAAGCTGGACGGATAAAAATGCAAAACTCAGAAAAGATATGTCCCCATTCCGGTAATGCTCGCACTTGCGAAAAGGTGAGTGCTGGCAGTTTCAAGAGTGCGGCACTGTAGGATGGTGGTAAACTACCATCGGCGCTCACAGGTGAAAGGTCAGCGATCGCTGCACTAATTTGACCTCTACCCCCTACTAAATCACAACCAAACATTGGCAAATCGTATTCCCAACGGGGAAACATAACGCAGTGCAAAATATCTAGCGTATTTCCCACTTTAGCCAGTTCTAAATGCAATTTTCGGAACTGGGGTGTTTGATAGCAGCGATTTTCAATCGTTAGTTTCTGACCTTCTAGCCTACCTTCCACATATCCCAGCTCCCCTGGCAAATTGTAGGGTGAAAGTTCTAGGTACCGATACCAGGCTGCCTCAATGCTATCAGCTAGTTGCCGGATCAGGGGATGCTGTTGCTCGCGTAGCGAAGGCTTTGCAGTTACCATCTTTTCATTCTCAAAATCCGATCTAGTGGTTAGTTTACAGCGCTGCTGCCCATCTTTTTTAGCTTGCAACATAACCAAACACTAACCACCAACAAACGTAAAGTTATAAAACAATTACTTTTCTAAAGAATCGCTTATTTTGTAGTCTTAGTTACAGAATTATTTTTGGATTAACCCATAAGGGGAAGAACATAAAACTATGAAACTAGATTTCAACAAAGTAAATCGTGCTGTATCCTGGTCAAGGGAAAGCACAATTGTGCAAACACAAAAGCCCAGTTTCGAGCCTGGAAATTGGGTAAAGCTATTAGAACTTCCCAGTCCCTACAGCTTTGAGGAAGCACTGTTGTTGTGTTCGCTTTCAGATGATAAGTGGGTGGCCTGGATACCAGACCATGGAGAAGTAGTATTGCACGCTAGGCAATTTTGTGAAATCAGTCAATAGTCGTTGTGTCGTTTTTGGGGGACAAGGAAGGTTTCATGCGGCGGGTAGGGGTTGTTGAACCGTGCTTTCCAGGGTGTACGGATCGATAGCCTCTAATTTACCGTGATTGAGACTCCAGCAACAGTCAGCGATCGCCAGTAAATCTCCCGCATCGTGAGTTACCACTAACAAAGTCCGATCCTTTTTCAGTTTTGCCAACAAACTGACCAGCTGTCGCCGCATCGACCAATCCAACCCAGCTGTCGGTTCATCCAAAAGCAATAAATTTGGCTGGCGAATCAACTGCACAGCCAAAGCTAAACGTCGTTGCTGACCTCCACTCAAAGCATGAGGCGACGCACTCCACGATAAATGTTCCAGACCCACTTCTTGCAAAGCCTGTCTGACTTGTTCGCTTCCCAACTCTGGATGGCCCAAGCGCAATTCTTCTAAAATCGAACCACCGCAAAAATGGCGTTCGGGAAACTGAAACACCAATCCTGCTAGCTGTTGCAGCTGTTCGGCGCTTAGTTTTTCTTCTCGCCAAAAAACAGCTCCAGAAGTGGGTTCGGCTAATCCTGACAAAATTTCCAGTAAAGTGCTTTTCCCAGAACCACTCGGTCCGATAATCAACCCCAACTGTTGGGGTGCTAAGTCTAAATTAATACAATTGAGGATCGATGTCGAGGAAGCAGTGGGGTGATATATGAGATTTCTGAGATAAAGCATTTGTTAAAAATACCAAAAAGTCAGCAACTTACTTATTAAGTACACCGCGAGCAACTAGCTGCTTGGAAAAATCTTTAGCATATTACGTGCTCCCATCTTCCTTATATAGCAGCTAGAATTACATTACTGCCCACCAAGGAAAGTTAAAACAAATAATAGCTACAACAGTAATGGGAACCTGTAAAAATTACTGCAGTCAAATTGTATAAAGATTTGCCTAAAACAGTGGCATTACAGCTCGCTTTTTGTATTTTAACTTTTGAGGAGGTTGGGGAAGCTATAAGTATTCCCACATCTTACCTGTAAGGGAGGCGTCAGATACATAGAGTTTCCCAAGCAAATTTATCCAGTAACCCCGGTCAAATTTATCAACCTCAATTAGAAAGTGTATATACTAAAAGTAGGTAAAAGCAATGCGACACGATCAAGCAGTCAAAGTCAGACTAGATCCAACAGTTGAACAAAAAAAGAACCTAGTTCAGCACTTTGACTGTTCTTGTTGGTGGTGGAATTACGCACTCCATCTGTGTATTGAAGCCTACAAAACAACGGGAAAAGGCTTGACTGTAGTTGCATTGAACAAATTCCTACTAAAGTGGTTATCTGAACATTACTCCCAGGTTTTGCAAGCTACAACACAAAACCCGGTAACAGCTTATAAAAACTTCTTTGCAGGCAGGGCTAAATACCCTAGATTTAATCAATACCCTCAGTCAGTCAAAGTCATTGATGGCGTCCTCAAGTTTCCAGGTCATGTCGGCATTGTCAAAGCCAAAATACATCGACCGATTCAGGAAATAATTCGCACTGTAACCGCCAGCATGACTCTCTCTGGATTGCAGGGGGATAATCCAGTTGCTAGCAGCGATGGAAAAATTGCAGGCATTAACCTAGGATTGAGGAATTTCGCTATTGTGGCACTTACCACGATAAAGATAGGGAATCAGAATGCTATCGGTCTTGGGAACCAGGACTGCTGCTGATGGAGGGGACGTGAGTCCGGGACTTAGATGTAAGCCTAGCCTGACGCAATCCCCTGTGAAATCAGAAGCTCGCACTTACTGCAAGCAGTGAGTGTGGGTAGTTCACGTAACGCGGAAAACAATTTCTACAGCCATCCTTCTGAAGGGAATGTAACAATGACAAAAAGGTTTCTGTCTGTGCAAGCCACAGTATTTCCTGGATTGGCCAAGCTTGCTAAATTATCTATGGCAGCAACTTTGATACTAAATATTTGGGTGAATGCATCTATTGCGGCCGATCCTTTTCGTACTAAGGAACCACGTCCAATTGGAGACAATACTGAAGCAGCCTTTAAAGCTATTTTCCAAAAGGGAGACTACAAAGCAGCAGAGAATTTTCTACAACAGGCTTTGATAAAAGAGCCAAATGAACCTTTAGCCTACGCCATGAAGGCCTCGCTTGCATACACCAATAAAGATTGGGCCTCCTTAGACAGCTACAGCAAGAAGACCTTGGAAGCAGCCCAAAAACTGATTCCCACCGATCCCTTGCGCGGTAATCTTTACGTAGCGGTTGGTCATTTCTTAGAAGGAGCTAGCATTTTACAGCGCGAAGGTACAGTGAATGCTGCTCCCCAAGCTCTTAGTCGACTGCGAGAAGTTTATCAACATTTAGACAAAGCAGAAGCAGTTTCTGCTAACGATCCGGAATTAAATTTGCTCAAAGGCTACATGGATTTAATGCTGGCTGTAAATTTACCTTTTGCTAATTCCCAGGAGGCGATCGAGCGCTTAGAAAAAAATGCCGGTCCTCGGTATTTGGTAGACCGGGGTATTGCTTTAGCTTACCGAGATTTAAAGCAGTACGATCGCGCCCTGGAGTATGCAGACCGAGCTTTAAAACTAACGCCAGACAATCCAGAACTGTACTATCTCAAAGCCCAAATTCAACGGGGAATAGCAAAAAAAGACAACAATCAAAAAATGATGCAGGAGGCAATAATTAATTTTGATAAAGCCCTGGCCAAACAAACTCAACTACCAGCCAGTTTAGTCAAACAAATTCAACGCGAGCGCCGCTTGACTCTGAGAGATATTGCTAAAACTCCAGGGTAAGAATATCTGCTTGTTTTTTGCTTTGGGAGCGTGCATGGCTAGGGTTTGCTCTTCTACAATTAATTTGAGTAATCTGACTTGAGAGAACTCAAGGGAATGAAAATACAGTTTCGCGAATTCAACCCTTTTGATTTGTGGATTTGGCTAAAATTCAGCACTGTACCTTCCGCACGGGAAAAAGAATATGTAGAGGAGCTTTTCGATTCCTGGTTTTACTTGGGGAAATTGGGTGCATTTAACGCTGAAAATCTCCAGGTACAAGAAACAGGACTAGAAATTAGTTACATGGACTATGATGCCGATGCATACGATAAAAGCTTATTAGCACTGATGCACAATAAAGGTGATTTTGAATACCAAGGAGAATGGGCTCGTTGCTGGTTTGACTTGGGAACTTCTGATGCGATCGCCTTAGATATTCTCATTAACGCTCTTCAGCAATTGGGCGTGGAATACGTCACCATTGATGAAGTTTACATCGGTGGTGAAAATCCAGACTGGCCCGTAGAAGAAAGTGAAAGCCGTTCTTCGTTTATCTATGATAACTAGCAAAAATGGGTAAACTCGGGGAAATTCGCGTTTTAGCCTTGGGACTGATCCAACATGGCGATCGCCTTTTCCTTTCCCAAGGCTACGATCGATGCAAACAGGAAACTTTTTACCGTGCTTTGGGTGGTGGTATAAACTTTGGTGAAACTAGCTTAGAAGCTCTGCAGCGGGAATTTCAAGAAGAAATTCAAGCACAGTTAACTAATATTCGTTATTTGGGCTGTTTAGAGAATATATTTGTTTATAATGGCGAGCCCGGTCACGAAATTATTCAACTTTATAGGTGCGATTTTGCTGACCGCAGATTTTATCAAGTAGAAAAGATCGTATTTGCGGAAGGAGAACGACAAAAAACTGCACTGTGGGTAGATAAAAATCGCTTTCAAGGGGGACAATTGAAGTTAGTGCCCCAGCAAATGTTTGAATTTCTACACAATGAATAAAAAAGAATGAAACAAAAGACGGAGCTATTGGTTTGTTGAGTAAAACTGCTGGGCGTAAAAACGTGCGTAGCGTCCTCCTTGAGACAGAAGAAAGTCATGGGTACCAGCTTCTACCACCTGTCCTTGTTCTAGTACGAGAATGCAGTTAGCGCGACGGACGCTGCTGAGGCGGTGGGCAACAATAAAAACGGTACGATTTTGCATTACTCGCTCTAGAGCTTCTTGCACTAATGCTTCTGATTCTGAATCCAAAGCAGAGGTAGCTTCGTCTAAAATGAGAATGCGAGGATCGTTGACAATTGCTCTGGCGAGCGCTAATCTTTGGCGTTGTCCTCCGGATAAGTTAACTCCCCGCTCGCCTAGCCAGGTGTGGTAACCTTGGGGAAACTGAGTAATAAAGGAGTGGGCGTTGGCAATTTTAGCTGCTTGTGTAATTGCTTCTAAATTTAGTTTTTCCTGACCGTAAGCGATATTTTCGGCGATCGTTCCCGAAAACAAGGTCACATCTTGAGGAACAATGCCAATTTGACGGCGCAGACTAGTTATCGTGACATCACGAATATCGATATCATCAATTAAAATTTTGCCTGCTTGAGGATCGTAAAAACGGGGTAAAAGGCTAATTAAAGTAGATTTACCTGCTCCAGAAGCACCAACCAAGGCAATAACATCCCCAGGAGAAGCCTGCAAGCACAGATCCTGAAGAACTGGTTGACCGGGATGGTAGGCAAAACTCACATGATAGTATTCTACCTTGCCTTTGACTCGCGGCAGTTCTTTGGCATGGGGTTTTTCGTAAAGACTGGGTTTTTCAGCCATTAACTCAAAGATGCGTTCAACTGAGGCTTCGGTTTGTTTAAACTCGTTGTAATTGCTAATTGTCAGGTCAATTGGCTGAATCAATAAAGCTACAGCAGCTAAGAAACTGACAAATTCTTGACCTGTGAGATTATTTTGAGAAATTTGCCATCCTCCCAATAAAAATAGCAGCATAATACTAACTGCTTCCAAAAAACCGACAACGGGAAACTGAATGGCTTTGAGCTGTTGGGCGCGATATTTAGCCTGACGATTGCGTTCTGCTTCTTGATTGAATCGCTTCAGTTCGTACTCTTGAGCTGCAAACGCTTGCACAACACGAATACCGCTAAATACTTCCGTTAGCAGTGCAGACAAATTAGAGACTTGGTTTTGGCTTTGGCGAGACAGCACGAGCAATCTTTGACCGAATTGCCCGATCAACCAAGCCATCAAGGGAGCTAATATTAAACCTGCAAGCGTCAGCGGCCAGTTCAGGTAAAGCATGTAGGCGGGAATAGCAATGAGTTGCAAAATATTAGAAAGAAATTGATGGGATAATTTATCAATAATTTCCCCTACTCGATCGATATCTTCAGTCAAGCGATAGGTAAGATCGCCCGTCTGCGTGGTTTCAAAATAATCTAATCCCAGTTTGTGCAAGTGGGCGTAAACTCGCTTGCGCAAGTTTAAAGCCATCTCCAGAGCAGCACCGGTCATGAAGATATTTTGACCGTATTGAAAAAGTCCCCGAATCAAAAATACCACCGTCGCTAGTCCGAGCCAGTAGGCAATTTGGTTAACATTTCCCTGGCCAATAAAAAAAGCAACCTCACCTGCCAAATATGGAAGTAATAAAGTAAACAATACATAACCAAAAATACACGTAAATCCCCGAACAAACAGCGGCCATTGGGGCCACAGATAAGGTAGCAATTGCCAATAGCTAGAGCGGACTTTCATTTTCTCCTTCTTGACAAGAAATAGGTAAATAAGTAGTAATTTTGACTATAATTCCTGGAGATGGGCGAGCAAAAGGCGGGCGATTCTCTCGGAGGCGCCAGGAGGACCAAACCGTTCCCGGCCGTTTTCTTGGCATTTAGCAAGGTATTCAGTATCTTGTAAAGTTTCGACAACTCGTCGAGCTGCTTGTTTGAGAATCTCAGCAGTTGCGGGCTTAGTGCCGATGGTTTGGGCAGAAATACCTAGCAACCGTGTTTGGGCTTCTGCAAATCGATAGGTAAATTGAGGTCCTTCTCCGGGAATTTGGATTGCGGGTTTACCGATGGCGACTGCAAGATCCACTGCCAATCCTGCCATACCAATAACAAGGGTAGAATTACAGAGAATATCGCTAAATGCATCTGAGTAACATCTCACCTCTACAAGGGAAGGCAAGTGAGTAAGTATACCTTGATGGTGCTGCCAACCCTGAGCTTGAGCAATTTCGTCGAGTTGCTGCATCACCTCTGGTACCAAGGCGGCGCGAAATTGTACTCCTGGTTGCGGGGCGATCTTGGCAATTTCTAAGACCAGTTGCAACTGCAAAGAGAAATTGCGCACTGCTTCTGGAATGCGGGATCCTGGTAGAAGGGCGATCGCGGGAACGCCTGGTTTAAGATGCAAATTTTTGCCAGTAGGAACAAGGCGATCCAAAGCTGGAATTCCGCCAAATTGAGCTTTGGTTAAACCTTGTTTTTTCAAGTCAGAAGCGGTATAGGGATCTCTGGTGATAACTGCCAGACATCGAGGAGAGTTGAGATTGTGCCACAAAAGCGGATTGAGACGCAATCGTCCTTCATACAGGGAAGAAAGACAGGAGATAAATGAAATAAAGGGACGCTTGGTTAAGTAAGCAAAAGTCTGGGAAACAACATCTCCCGTAGCCATAACCAAATCGCAGCTGGGAGCATATTTTAATACTGCTTGCAACTGTCGCCATGTCAGTCCCAGTAATCCCGATTGAAAGTCTTTGAGTAAATAAAACCGCTTCATGTAGAAAAATCCACCAGATGGCATTATTTGCGTCGGTCCGATAATAGGAACGTTCAAGCTGCGATAAGCTTTCCCTTCTCCTACAATTGGCATTGCTGCCATATCAATCGCAGGACACAATTGACGTAAAGTTTGAATAACATGAGAGGTGTGATTGTCCTCTCCGTGTCCATTACTGATAAATAAGATTCGCTTGGGAGACATCATGCTGTTTGGTAACACTTCTAGCAATTTTGCACGAAGGTGAAGAGCCTCATAGTATTTTTACTTATGACACTATTGAGTTTCCCACGAAAGTACAGGATATTAACTATATGACATAGTCGTTGACAGTGGGGAAAATGTGTCTGCGCAAGCGGAAATTGCGTACGACTAGCTCTTTTTTTCTTCCTAGTTCCCAGTTCTCAATCTTTGATAAATTTGCCATGCTGGAACAATCTTTCCTTGCGCAACAAGGGTGACTGCGTGCAATGCATGAATTTCCCAGGATTGGGGATTTTTGGCCAAACTGTGTTGCAAAGACTTTTCTGCTGCTTGCGGTTGCCAATTGTATAGTTGGACAAATGCCAAATATGCCCAAGCGTAGGGATTTTCGGAATCTAACTGAGTGACTTGTTCCAAAGCAGCGATCGCGCCGCTAACTCTTTTTTGCAACACGTTCGCTAAAGCTAAAGCATAAGCCCAGTCACGATTTTGTAAAACTTGCTGCCGTCGATATTTTAAACTCAAGCGTGCCTGTTCTAAATAATCCTGAACAGGATCGTATTGATGGATGCGTGCAACTTCTTCAAACAATTGCTTTAACGCCTTTGGACCTTGGGGCAAATTTGCTGCTAGAATTCGCAGCTGTGTAATTAAATCTAACTCTGGTGCTGGTGTTGGACTGGCTTGAGGAGTGATAGCAAGACTCACCTGTGGTGCGGAAATTTCATAACTGCGGTGAGAAATGCGGTCGAGATAAGTCACTTCTAAAGTATATTGTCCGAAAGCAATATCAGCAGGCGGTAGCATTGCCAGTCTTTCGGTGACTTGGAAGGTACCTTGGGGCGTTTTTGCACCTGCATACAAATTTCCCATGCCAATACCGTGGTCGTGTATCCAGAAAATTTTGTTATTCTCTACATGACGCCAACTCAACAGCACCAGACCGTTTTGTAATTCTGTCCAAGAACCACTCCACTCATAAGTTACAGGTACTGGGACTCCTGGTGGTGTTTTTTCAGGGAGCGTGACTTTTAACAAAGCAATTTTAGCTGCTGGTTGTTGAGAGATAGATTTTACTTCTATTGAGGGCGTGGATTGGTGATACAGTTTTAAAGTATTACCTGGGTAACTCCAAGTTTGATGAAGTTGAAACTCACCGCCTTGCTCTACAGTTTTGACCATTAAAGCTTGGGCTTTCGGAACCGAACCTTGTTCACCTGTTTTGGTCAAAAACCACCGCAGCGATCGCCCATCCTGTTTGACAAACTTTTTTTTCACCCCTACTTGTCGTCCGTAAACTTGAAAATCTGCCAGTCTGCCATAGTAATTCAAATTGTGTTGATTAACCTCGGGCGTTGATGGTAAAACTCCTAGCGTGGAACGCAAATATGGTTCTTCAGCAACTATTTGAGCAATTACTTGACGCAAAGGTAACTCTTGTTTCATGTAGGGAAAATGCTGAGCATTGGGACTCAAAGCAAGGCTGATTTTATCTCCTACCAAACCCCCGATTGGAAATAAGTTAAGTATCGTTAAAAGCACAGCCAAACCAAAAGTACCCCAACGAATCCGGCGTCCCCAGCAACTGTGAAAACGAGTCAAGCCGTAGGCTAAAAACACCGCCAGCACGGGTAAGTAAGGCAACACGTAGCGATCGTCCTTGTTCGGATTTAACGATGATAGGAAATAAGCGCCTATCCAAAAAATTGCTAACCATTTGAGCGACCATGTAGGAGACACAAAAGTTGCTGCGTTTTCACAAGCGTTACTTTGGCTTTTCTTTTTTAGCGCTTGTTTTTCCCAGTACAGCAGTAGAGTAGATATTGGTACGAGCAATAACGGCCAAGAAACTTGAGCGGGTAATTCTTGCCAGTAATAAGTCCAAGCTTGTAGCGTGTTGAGGGGTGGATCGCCTTCAGCAATAGCAGAATCTAGGGTTGCTCGTTTGCTAGAAGTAAGAATAATTAACCAATTGGCTCGATACCAGGGACCAAATACTAACACTGACAACACCAAAGCACCCGCCAGCTGCAATAAATGTCCCCAACGACCTCGAGCAACAGCGCCAAATCCAACCCATGAAAAAGGCGTCAGTAGAAACAGTATCGCCGGTTCTTTCACCATCAACGCCAATCCCAAAGATAAACCAAACGCTGCTGCCCAAAAAAGAGAAATCAACGCTACAGGCCTTTTCTGCTGTCGATCGCTACTGCCATCTGCTTTCTTCAACGTCACATACCAAACACTCAGGCAAAAAAAGCTGCAAGTAACAACCGCTGCTAAAGGATAATCGAGAAGGAAATCCAGACGCAATCTATAAAGGGCGGGTATTACTTGGCACAAGGCTGCTGCCCACAAACCAACGGTGTTGTCAAATAATACTGCACCCAATCCATATACCGAGTACAGTAAAACGGCGCTGAACAACAGCATAATTAATGCCGCTCGGTCTGGACCGATGCCGAAGATATTCTGTACAAAAGCTGCCAGGATGTAGACAAGAGGTGGTATTTTAGACGAGAGCGTCCAAAAGTTTTCCCACCATTGGCTATCCCACCATTGGGGATTTTGCAGCGCTCGCCAATAATTTAACGTCCCTGTTAAGTATTCTGCTTGGTCCCAGGCTGGAACAGAGTGGTCTAAGGCAAACCAGAAGCGATCGCCCACTGCACCCAATAGCCAAATTATGCCTAGTATCAGTAGATTTTGCCAGCTTTGGCGCCGGATATTTTGATGACTCATGAGCTAGGAAGTTTGCTGTGGAATTAAGCGATCGCCCTCAAAGCAATGAGACTTAATACTAACTCAATAACAATTTGGGACTAAAAAGTTACAAATACAGTTTTAGCAGCTGTTGTGGCACCAGAAGTACAATCAACCCGAAATTGGCGATCGCACTAGCTGCATTTGCTCTTTTGACTTTCCTAAGGAAATGCTTGCCTAGCTGGTTTGTGTCCCAGAGGTGGTAGATTGGCAACTTCTCAACAAGGCAGTAATTTGATTTTTGTTAAAATGTTTTTAACTATTAAGTTTGAAGGTAATTTCTAAAAACATGTTGACCAATTTTTGATTGTGACACCACCTTCTTTACCTCAAATACCAGAGATTTGGCAAGAAACTCTCCATTGGCAACCAAACGCCGAGCAACAAGCACAATTCCAAAAACTGTATCAATTAATCCTGGAAGGTAATCAAAAATTAAACTTAACTCGCATTACTGAACCTCAAGAATTTTGGGAAAAACATCTTTGGGATTCTTTGCGGGGAATCGCTTTTTTGTGGAAGAAGCCAACCTCTGACTCTTATTTACAATTGCAGGGAAATACTGCAGACAAAGTTCAATACATCGATATCGGTACCGGTGCGGGTTTTCCGGGTTTACCGGTAGCAATTAGCGTACCTAATTCGGTAGTGACGCTTTTGGATTCCACTCGCAAGAAAATAACTTTTTTGCAAAAAACAGTGTCCGTCCTGGAACTGAGAAATGTCAAAACTTTAACAGGTAGAGCAGAAGAAACAGGCCAGCAACCCGAACACCGTCAAAAATATGACGTTGCCTTGATCCGTGCTCTGGGAACAGCTGCGGTGTGCGCAGAGTATAGCCTACCACTGCTCAAACAAGGTGGTTTAGCAATAATTTACCGTGGCAATTGGACTGAGAATGAAACTGCAAAGCTGCAAGGAGCGGTAAAGCAATTGGGTGGTGTGATTGAATCGATAGAAGAGTTTACAACTCCGTTAAGTCATAGTATTCGTCACTGTCTGTACTTGCGGAAAGTTGCAAATACGCCAGCTCAGTTTCCCCGTGGTGTGGGAATACCTACCCAAAAACCACTATAAGATTGTCTTTTGTCCTTCTGGATTGAAATTCATTGGAATTAACAAACAAGAACAAAAGACAAAAATTTGTTTTTTCTTAGCTAAGCAAGTTTCTAGGCTCTTTGAGCTTCTGCAAAGCGTCTGTTGATTTCATCCCAGTTTACCACGTTCCACCAAGCATTTAAATAGTCGCCACGACGGTTTTGGTACTTAAGATAATAGGCGTGTTCCCACACGTCGTTGCCCATAATTGGATATTTACCTACGCTCAGAGGATTATCTTGATTGGCTGTACTCATCACTTCCAGCTTGCCATCTTTGTTGCGAACAAGCCAAACCCAACCACTACCAAAACGCTTGTTACCGGCTTCGTTAAACTGTTTTTTAAAGTTGGCAAAACTACCAAAATTTTGTTTGATAGCTTTTGCGATCGCTCCTGTAGGTTCTCCACCACCCTTTTGTTTCATAATCCTCCAAAACATCGAGTGGTTGACATGACCACCACCGTTGTTAATGACGGTTATACGAATATCTTCCGGTATACTATTAACGTTGCGTAATAAATCTTCCACACTTCTACTTTTTAGTTGTGGATACTTGTCTAGTGCTGCATTCAGGTTTTTGACGTAGGTAGCGTGATGCTTGCCATGATGGATACGCATTGTATCAGCGTCTATATATGGTTCTAAAGCAGTATAGGCATAAGGTAAAGGTGGTAGTTGGATTGCTCCTTTGCTAGCAGCAGTTGTTGCAGAAGTAGGACTGGAAGTATTTTGTCCGGAAGCGCAAGCATCCAATGCCACAGCACCTGCAGTTGCTCCTAATAAAAACAAGAAATGCCGACGATTAAGAGTCATGTTAGCCTAACAAATCAAGAAATTGCTAAAAATTCAGTGTAGTTCTTATTCTCTTAGATTAGACATCCCGGCATGATAGCGGCAGCGTAAGTGCATCGGACGGTGAAGGTGGTGCGTGGCGGCGCGAAGCCACCTGGCGGGGCGGCGGAGGTAGTGACGCCCGAGGGTGTGCGTGTGCGCGTGGTGACCGAGCCGGCGCCGAGGTCGGCGCGCACGCCGCTGCGCAGCAGCACAGCGGAGGAAGGTAGCCGGGGGGCGGGGATCGCCAACAATTGGCAGCGCAGAATCATCGAAATAAAGGCCAAGTTTTATGCCAACGAGCGCCCAACAGCAGAATATCTGGCACAGCGAGGGTTATGTTATGGGAAAATTGCCTGAAAACAATGCGGCGCCAGGCAGAAAGGCCGATGCCCTGGTCGATGGCGTGAGGACAGAATTCAAGCGCGCTAATCCGCCAAAAGGCAAGGTGACGACGAGCGACAGTGTCAGAAATGCCATCAACGACTCCTTGAGAGGAAAAGTCCAAGCGCGTCAAATCATCTACGATGCGCGCGATTCAGGACTGACGCGAGAGGAAGCAGAACGCGCGTTGCGCCGCATTGCCGGGATCACACGCGGCAAGCTGGACAGCGTGCGGATCATCGGCGATGGGTTCGACCTCACGCGCACATACCCGCAATGACCGGGCTCGACCTCGGTTGGCGATGAGTGGTGCGACCCCGCGCGTCGCAGCGCAGAAACAGGAGTGCAAGACATGGCAAACTACATGAATGTTTTTGTCCGAGCCGAGGTGCCGCTCGACGAGTTCGTTCGCCAACTGGAAAACCTGCTTGGCTTACAGTTCGAGCGCTTCGACACCGAGTCGGGCGTGATCTACGAGGCGCGAACGCCCGAGGGGTTTTATCAAGTGTATGATGACCACTGGCTGGACAACGATCCGGATCTCGGACTGAACTTCGAGGACTACAACTACGAGATCTCGTTTCTGGTGAGTTCCAAATTTGAACCGGAAGAGGGGGATCGTGTCAGAGAGGACGTCGGGCGGCGGATCTTTGAGCGTCTGAAGGCGACAGGCAAGTACCCATTGATGTACACCTACGACGTGTATCAAAAGCTCGACGAGTACACGCCACCTATCGCAAAGGGGTAGCACGCGACCAGCACGGACGCGCTGTTTTGGGCGCAAGTTGCTGGCGCGGGTTAAGCGGCGCCACCATAGGATGGTGGGCTGCTGACGGCCAGACGGGGACACGTTGGACGGCACCAGCGCTTTGCGGGGCTGCTGTCGCGGTTGCGGGTGGTGGCGGAGCCGATGGTTGCGCAGATAGATGACGAGCTACTGGCGAGCGGCAGGGTGGAGCGGCGGGCTGGGTTTGTGGTGATTCGCGCCACCTGAGCGGAGGCGAGGGCTGCACGCCACAGGTCTCGCGCTGCGCGTGGTGCGAGGGCGCGGCAACAAGCAAGCGCGAGATTGGGGCAGAAGGGAGCGGCGCAAGGGCACGGATCTGCGCCGCTCTGTGTGTTGGGGTGGAGGTGCAGGGGCGTGCGTGGTGGTCGGTGGATGACCGAGCGAGGCAGCGCGTGAAGGCGAGAAGCCACCGCGCGGGGCGGCGGAGGTAGTGACGCCCGAGGGGGTGCGCGTGCGCGTGGTGGTGGAGCCAGCGCCGCGACCGGGCACGCCGCTGCGTCGCAACACAACGGAGGAAGGTGGTAGGCTAGCAGGCGGCGCCAAAGAAACGCCTGCCGAACTGGTTGCGGCGTTGCGCCGCCAGGGCGTGAAGCATCCCCCAGAGGCGATCGTGCGCATCGAGCGTATGCCAGATGGGCGGATCGTCTTTCTCGAACAGGGAAAGGTGAACGTCGAAAGAGAATCTGGGCTGGCACATATTCTGGAAAGACACGCAGGAGAATTTGCTGACTGGGGGATCGCACGCGATGCTATACCAGAGTTCATCTTCAAGCTGTTGCGGGAAGCTGAGGCGATCGGCAAATATGGGGGAGGCGGAGTCGTTTATCGAACGGTCGTCAACGGCGAAACCCGGCATTTTAGAATCGTCGTCAGTGACAATGGTTACATCGTAACAGCTCATCCGCTTGAGCAGAGTAAGCTCAAAAAGGTGCGGCCATTGCGCTAGCATCAGGGAACCCGCGTGATGAGCGAGTCACGATGGCTGGGCGACGGACACGACACACGCGCACGAACAGACAGGAAGAGCACATATGCCCAAACGTATCAAACTGATGGCAGAATACGGCGGCTTCGTACTTTGGGGTGAAGATCCGGGTGATATGGGAGCCATCGATGCAGACGATTTGCCGCTGCAGCCAGAGACGCGCTTCCGGCTGAAGCGATGGGCGGCTGTGTACGATGCGATGCTGAACTGGGACGATCCTGGGAACACCCCGGACTGGCCTCCCGAGGTGAGCCACTGGTTTGACCAAGAAGGGTTTGCGCTGTGGCGCATCCTGCGCGAGGAACTCGGGCCGGAGTATGAAGTGAGCTACTACAGCAGGAAGCGTCAACGGCTCTTCATCGATCCAGAGGAACTGCCGCGCGACTAGGTGGTGCAGCAAGTGTGCTACAGTCTGCCTTGGCGGGACGGGTCACAGCCTGCCGCTGAGGAGAGGGGTGGGGGCGGCAGCAGTGGCTGGCGTGGGTTTGCTGTAGCGGCGTGTGCATCGGACGGTGACGGTGGTGCGCGGCGGCGCGAAGCCACCTAGCGGGGGCGGCGGAGGTAGTGACGCCCGAGGGTGTGCGTGTGCGCGTGGTGGTGGAGCCAGCGCCGCGGTCGGCAGCCGAGCCGCTGCGTAGCAGCACAGAAGCAGCAGGGAGTAGCAGCAAAGTCGCGCAAGTGCCAACTGTTGGCAAGCTATTTGCGAAAGCTGGTATAAAGGTCACTGACCATTTCCTTCATCGGCTCATCCAGAGAGCTTCTCGTGGGATTACTGAGAAAGCAGCCCTGAGAGCCTATAATCGTGAAGGGGCGTTCTACAATCCGACCACGAAGAACCACATCAGACATGATCCCCAAACAGGTATTTCCGTTGTAATAGATAAGCCTAGCGGGGGCACAGCAATAACGGTGTTCGAGGGCAATCCATCGCTAGATTGGATTCCTGTTTGATGGAGGAAATGAAAATAGTGAAACCCATGGACGAAATCAAGGTACATCTTCAGCCACCGACGGCCCATGGACGACTGTATCCACGCTATGATGCAGAGGCTGATCTCCTCGAAGTAGGAAGTTCTATCCCTCGAGATTGGCTTTATGGGGTTGATATCAACGGCACATCGATCTTTGATCTAGACGCTAATCGTGTACTTGCGAACTTCGATCTTTTGATTAGAAAGAACCTGTGGAAAGTCGTTCCTCTGCCCGAGTGGCCACACGCTTCGCGAGAAGCTGACATCGAGTTCTCAGAAGAGACCATCAAGCACAAGAGCTTTAACGTACCACTGGAGGTGCAAACCGACCAAAATAGGTCATATGCTCGTATTTTATTTGGAGGAACTGAACATGTTGGAACATGAATAACTTTATCAGAAAATTGTATGGCGCTAGTAGCAAAAGACCGATTGTTAGGATTTTTCGTTATTCTGGATGCGGGAAAGCGGTGGTAGCTGCTGTGACAAACAGGCATAATCAAAATTTGTGTGCTGGTGCACGAGGTGTTTTGCAGTTTGCAGTAAGACTCACGCCTCTACCTACGAGAACGTTGGTCCCATCTTGATGAGCACCGATCACCGGCTCCGTCGGACGCAGACGCTGCAGCACCAACAGCGGGTGACCTGCGACTGGGCCGCTGCGTAGCAGCACAGTGGAAGATGGTGTCAGCAAGCCTGCTAGACAAGCAGGTGAAGCAAAACCAGCTGTTATCTGTCTCGATATTTGGAAGACCGGTGATCCCTTGCCACAAGCACCAAGAGCGCTCATCGACCCGGCGAAGTTCACGCGCTCTTCCATGGACCCGAACAATCTCAAAAATAATGGTAAATGGAAGGCATTCGAAGCGCTTGGCTATGACGTGCGTAGCGACGCTGTCCGTCAGCGAGCCACTCAAGATGTCACGGAAGCCAAAATGACACAGCATGGTCGTAGATTTCAGGTACGAACGCCGATTACCGGGCTAAATGGAAAAGAAGGGACGCTGGTCACGACCTGGCAGTTCGATGTCGGGAGCGATGTGCCTCGGTTGATCGCGAACTGGCTCGAAGTTCATGATTAACTTGACCTGCGCAGTGCTCGGCGCGATGCAACAATTTCGCGCACGTTGTGCCTGACGGTTGTTCCTTGCCTGGGATTCCGGGTTCTTTCAGGACACTGATGATGCCAAAGCAGGTGTTGGTGTCATCGGATCAGCGTTGCACATATACTGAAAACTTGTATAAGGGACAGCTAGCTGAGCGCACACCATACGCACTACATGCGAGGACGTGAGACATGAAAGCGGCAATCGACGATCTTGTTGAGTTGGTAGAAGACGCCGAAAGCGATTTCTCCGAGGATATCATTCCGCTTGGCACAGGGGGTGTGGTGGTCGAGTGCTACAGCGATCCCGAAGGATACGCCGTCGAGGTCGCCATCCCTGATGCAAGCCTCGTTGGTAGTCATTGCTACGATCTCGTGCAACTGACGCCCGAACAGTTCAAGGTCCTCGAACATCACGAGGACTGATGGGGAGACTCGGGGCGGCGCCAGGCGGTGGCACTGCAACGGGCTTGGCAGCTCACAGGCACCATGGCGGCTGCCCTTCCCCAGTAATGGGACACGCCTAGCACCGCGTCAATGACATCTGCTCATCTTCCAGAACGAATCCTTGCGGCCACCTTCAAACGCAAGGACCAGGCGGCGGATGCACCTGGCATTCGATCCAGACACCGGGCAGTTCAGGGTGGCAGAGGTGTGCGTGGCGTTGCAGGCAGAAGCTGACGGGGTGGTGACAACCTCCATGCGGGGTTCGCTCTCCGGACCGAGAAGCGGCGGCGGAGCCGACTGCATCAACGCCGACGGCGTTACATGGGCCGCCAAAAACAGCAGGGATATCAGGAGTATTCTCAAAGCCACCAATGGCTAGCGTGGCGGAGCCGAGAAGGGTCTGGAGGATTCAGGGGGATGAACGCGGCACAGTTCGAGGAGGTGCGGCGTGCGGTTACCGCGCAGTTGCAGCTGGGTGCGCGCAAGGTGCGCTATATCGTCCCGGTGCCATAGCTGGAGACAAGCGCGGCGAAGTACACTGGTGAGCGATCTTTCCCAGATGAAGGGAGGGTAGCGATGCGAGCTGAAGAGTTGGAGGAACTGGTGCGTGCGCACGAGCAGTGGCTCAAGGACCAGCGGCAGGGCGCGCCGTTAAAGTTGCGCGGCGTGGTGTTGCGCGGGGTGTGCCTGGCTGGACGGAGGTTAAATCGTGCGGAACTCGCGGATGTGGACCTGAGCGAAGCAGATCTGGAGGAGAGTCTTTTTAGCGGAGCCAACCTGTGTGGGGTAAGTTTTCGTGGAGCGAAGCTTGTAGGTGCATCTTTTTCCCTCGCTGAGCTAGAGGACGTTGATTTGCGCGAAGCGGAGTTGCGCGCGGGCGAATTTATGAGGTCGAAGCTGATGCGCGTGAAGCTGTGCGGAGCGAGGCTGGAGGGGGCAGACTTCAACGAAGCAGAGTTGGAGGAGGTGGATTTTGCGGGGGCGGACATGCGGCGGGCGGAGTTGTACGTCCGGGTGGGCATGCGGTTGCAGTTCGATGGAGCGCAGCTGGAAGAAGCCAAGCTGGTCAAGGCTGATCTGAGTGACACGAGCTTTGTGCGGGCGAACTTGCGCCGAGCAAACTTGCGCCGCTTGGAACTCTTCGATGGCTCGTTCTACGAGGCGGATCTGCGGGAGGCCGATCTGACCAGAGCCTACCTCATAGGCGTCGACCTGCGCGGCGCAGACCTGACCGACGCCCGGCTCCTGCGCACCCTCTTCAGACGGATCAACGTCCACAGCCTGCACGGAACCCCTGCCGTCGTGGCGAACTGCACGATTGAGGCGGTCGACGCCAGCGCCGCTGGCGATGGGAGCGATATGCGTGACCCGGCCTGGCTGCTGCGGCAGTGGGGTGTGCACGATCCGCTGCATGTGGTGGCGGTCGATGTCAACCGCGACATCTGGTTTGGTACCGATCCCAGCCAGCAGTTTGACGCCGGTTTTCGGGTGCGGCTCAACGGCGCAGTTACGGTCGAGTTCATTCCGGACATCCAGCGCGACGCCAGCGCCTGGTGGGACACGGTACTCGACCAGGACCCGCTGCCCGACGCCCTTGCAGCTCGCCGCCTCAGCGTGCTGCTGGCCGCGTATGTCGTAACGCCCAACGCGGCGCGCGCTGGCCAGCAAGAGCTGTTCGCCGATGGTGCGCCCGCGGCGCAGGCCACGCCGGATGCCCAGCTTGCGCACCTCTTCTACGTCTCGCCCGCAGCTTTCGCCCGTTACGAGGCAGAGCTTGCCGCGCTCGCCGATGCCACCGGGGAGACACAGGCCGCGCACAGCCTGGGCACCCTCCGCGATCGGGCTTTCATCGCGCTGCTGCGCGAACGAGTCATCCCGGCGTTCACTCCAACAGATAGGCAGGCGCTAGGCGTGGAAGCCTGCCGTTTCAGCGAACGTCGGTGTACCCAGGGCTAGTTGGCAAAGATGCGGCGCGGTGCGGGCTGCACGCTGGCGCAGCGGGCGCTATGCGTGGGTGAGCCGCAGCGTCGTATCGCGTCCCGGTGGCAAGCGCGCCACGGTCGGGCGGCGGTCGAAGAAGTCAGCACTTCGGCGAAGCTGGGCGGGACGAGCGCGCCGGAGGCGGCGACACGCCCTGGTAAGTTGATCGTCGCGCCAGGATGCGGAACTGCTTCCACCTTCGGCAACTTAAGCGGAATGTCGCGTACAGAAGCGGATGCCTTCTTACGTTCGCTTTATCCAGCCAGGGTTGATACAACCCGATCGGGAGCCTATACGGAGTATCGTTTCGCTGATGGATCGAAAGTGTGGATCGAACAAGCAACTGGGCGTTTTGGAGCAAGTGCTGCACGCGCTGAACTTCTGCCTCATCATTTGACCGATCGCACGATCGCAGGGGTGCGCGTCCAGACTAATGCAACCAACAACGATGATCTGATCGGCGAAGATATGCCGCTCGCTGTGGACATCTGACAATAACTGAGGCGAAGTTTTGGCCATGAGCGGTGTAGGGGTGCGGAGCTTGCACCGCAAATATAAATCTTCTCCTAACTCTCAATAATTTCTTACAGCTGTTAACTTTACATCAGTTAACGATTAATTGCCTTTGCCAGAAACTCGTTTGTGATTTATTTAGTAATATGCTCTAGGCAGATTTATAAGTTGAAAATTAATAGTTTTAGTTAGTTATCGCTCATTTTTATCTTATTTTTTGGAGCGTTAATATTTTCTAAATAAATAGGAGAATTTTACAGATATTTTTACAAAAAATTAATAAATAGATAACTTGTTCTTAATCTTGAAATCGTAGGATTTTTCTCTGCAAAACAATTTCAATTTCTCCTATGAAAGAGCAAGTTTTATCTGCTGTTGATCGTTCTTTCTATGCTACTTTGAAAGTAACTTTAACAGGTGGCTTTTTATTAATATTTTCTTCCGTTGCTCAAGCAGTTACTTATTATACAGCTGTGGCAGCTGGGGATGCGACGGAAAATAGTGCTATTCTGTGGACGCGTACTGTTGATAGCGATAGCAATGTAGGTGTTGTTACTAATCTCAAAGTCGAATTATCTACAGACAGCAAATTTAGAAGGATATTACGTACTTTTTATGGAAGAACAAATGCTGCGCGGGACTATACTCTAAAAATTAATGCCACAGGTTTAAGAAAAAACACTAAGTACTATTATCGTTTTCGTTCTTCTGACGGTAGTCTCAGTCCGATAGGGGAATTCAAAACTGCACCAGCACCAACGGAACGGGTACCTGTAGAATTTGCTTTTAGTGGGGATGCGGATGGTAGGTGGCGTCCCTATCCATTAACCCAGGATTTTTATAAGTTGAAATTGGACTTTTTTGTATTTCTTGGCGATACAATGTACGAAACTGAAGCTAAAGGTTCGCCAGCTGCAACCGATCCTTTTACAGATTTGCATCAAGCATTGGAAGACTACCATCGCAAGTACCGAGAGAATTTAGAAGCTGTAACAGCAGATGGTGAAGCCGTCTTGAATGGTGACTTTTCTAGCCTCAAGACATTGTATGCTTCCCAAGGAATGTATACTATTTTAGATAATCACGAGCTGGGCAATAAGCAATTTATAAACGGTGGAGCAGCACCGGGAACACCTCCCGGTCGAGGCGTGGATCCTACCAATCCCGCGAACGACGCGAACAATACAGATGAATTTATTAATAAAACGGAAGGGTTTCGGGTATTATTGCAAGCCTACAGCGACTACCATCCTATCCGAGAAAAAATAGTTTTTAGTAGCGATGCCCGCACAAATAATACGCAGCAGTTATATTATGCTCAACAGTGGGGGGCTAATGTTATTTTTATCAATTTAGACGATCGCTCCTACCGGGATATTCGCTTAAAAAAGCCAGACGGTACAGATGATACCGGACCCCGTGCTGACAATCCACAGCGAACGATGTTGGGTAAGACTCAACTTCAGTGGTTTAAACAAGTTCTTTTAGAAGCGCAAGCGAAGAATATTCCTTGGAAAATTGTTGCTATATCTTCACCCATTGATGAAGTTGGAGAAGACGGAGGTAAATCTTGGATTGGTGGTTACCGTGCTGAACGTAACGAAATATTAAAATTTATTGCTGACAATCGCATCGAAAATGTCGTTTTCCTTTCCACCGACGATCACCAAAATCGCATTAACGAGCTAACTTATTTTTCCGATCCCAACAATCCCAACAGTCGCAGTGTCGTCCCTGGTGCTTTGACCATCGTTGCAGGTCCGATCGGTGCTGGTGGTCCGGACGCGATCGCAGACCACAGTTTTAGCAATGTTAAATCCATAGCAGATAAACTTGTGGAAGCTGAAATAGCCCGAGGAATCGATCCAATTGGTTTAGATCCTGGGTTTCCTGGGTTACAAAACGTTTTTCGTGAAGGAGATCCGAACGCTGATACTTTGAGACAACCGGTGGATTTTTATTCTCCAGACACATTTAATTACGCTGTGTTGAAAGTGAGTAAAAATGGTAAAACCTTATCAGTCGACGTTTACGGAATTGATTCGTATGCGGCTAACACTTTTTTAACTCCCAGTCAAACAGGTAAACCCAGACGAATTCTCGGTTTTCAAATTCAAAGAAAGTGAGACTGCTTTCAAAGCGATAACAGCTTGGAGAAGCAGCTATTGTCTAAGTTTGGGACAAGCGTTGGATAGTTTCTCCTGCTAGCATTTGATGGGTTTGTGCAAGCAAGTCAGGAATTTTATCTGCGTGGGGACTGCGAGCGAGACATTGGCGCAGGTCTAGTCGGTCTATTTGGTCTGCTTTGTTACCAGGGAACCAGTGGCTACCATTGCCGAGGAGATTGTAACGCATTTTAGCATAATCAATCATGTCGTAGGCGATCGCTAAATTCCTCAGCCACAAAATTACAGGAATATTGACTTGACCAGGTGTTTCTTCATAGGTGGGTAAATTGACATGCCAAGTTTTAACCCAGTCTTCTCCCAAGGTTGCTACAGCTTGTTGATGCAATCGTGCCATAATCGATGGCAATATATCTGAAGCTCGATCTAACAATTCTAAAGTTTTGAGGTGTTCGTCGAAATCTGTTGGTTTGGCTGCACCTATACTGAGGGTGTGCACCTGGGGATGACTCAAACAAAATAAATCGTTAAACACGATTGGACTTAAAGGAGCGCAAAGTTTGACTAATTTTGCTGGTGGGTCGTACAATTTTCCGCCTTTATCAGAAGGACTGATGATAAACACTCCCATATCCAGTTTGTGAGCAGCTTCAATCGCAGGCCAGTTATTTTGATTAATGTAATACCAATGCAGATTAACGTAATCGAATTCGTTGGTATTAATTGCTTGAATAATAATGTTAGTCGCCCCGTGTGTAGAAAAGCCAATAAATCTAATTTTCCCTTGTGCTTGCCATTTTTTTGCTACTTCTAAACAGCCACGGGGACGAGTGCAGTAGTGTAGTAATTCTGCGTTGTTAATGCCGTGTATTCCTAATAAATCAATATAATCTAGCCGCAAGGAAAGCAGTGATTTTTCCAAGTCGCGTTCAAATTCTTTTGCATCTGCTTTAGGACTAACTTTGGTTTGTACGATTAAATTTTCGCGGGGAAATTTGGGTAATATTCGCCCTAACTGCATTTCGGAACTACCGTAACCGCGAGCGGTTTCAATATGATTGATACCTAATTCTAGGGCGCGTCGAATTGTTGCTTCTAAATTCTTTTGGTTATCTCGGGGAATTTGCCACTGCGGTACCTCTTTCCATTGATATTGGTATCTCATACCGCCGCAGGAGAAAACTGGCATTTGTAATTCTGTGCGACCAAATCTTCTGTATAGCATTCACTACACAAGTTAAATCTTAATTTTATGAGTTTTGAATTTTTAACTCGATACTTTTAGATTTTACCTCCTTGCTGGGATTGGTAGCAGTTTATCAAGGTTGCATGCAGGGATAATGGATGGCTTGTTACAGCTTGACAAGATGGGGGTAAAAAGCGGAGGCTGGTATTAACAGCAAAAGCCCCGGCTGTAGTTGTAGCTGGGGCATCATTAGCATTGTCGGTTAAGTCAAAATCTTAAAGCCTTGGTCTTAAGAAAGTGTTAAATGTTAAGAAAGCTTTGCAATTTGATGCAATTTCGATGATTTTATTAATATTTGGTGACTGAAGGGTGCAGATGGGGTTAATCACTGCGCCAAAGTTTGATTTTCTTGTCGTATCCGCCACTGGCTAGTATTTTACCATCAGGACTAAAGGCGATCGCGCTCACCCAATCGGAATGTTCGTTGAGAGTATTTAACAATTTTCCTGTAGCGAGATCCCACAGCTTAATTCCGTCTCTTCCAGCGCTAGCTAAGGTGCGACCGTCTGCATTGATAGCAACGGCATTTACCCAGTGGCTGTGGAATAAGGTGAGAATGGGAGTTTGTTTGGGTGTATTGATTTGCCAAATTTTCACGGTGCGATCGCGACTCCCGGTAATGAGAATTTTTCCATTCGGTGTAAAAGCAAGGGCGCTAATCAAAGCGTTATGGGCGACAAATTTGCGGATAACTTTTCCAGAATTTAAATCCCACAGTTTGACAGCACCTTGATGGTCACCGCTAGCTAGAATTTGACCGTCAGGACTAATTGCTATTGCGGAGATGATGTTGTCAAAGCGCACTAGGGTTGCTAGGGGACGTTCTTGGAGCAAATCCCACAGCTTAATTCCGTCTAGACCACCACTGGCGAGAATCTTGCCATCGGGACTAATAGCAACGGACAATACGTTACTGGTATGTCCGAGCAAGGAACGGTTAAATTTGTTAGTTTTTAGGTTCCAAAGGTTAATTGTGTTGTCATTACTGCAACTAACTAGTGTTTGACCGTTAGGAGAAATCGCCAAGGATTCTACAGCAGTTTTGTGCGCTTTGCGAATAATCCCCACGACTTTCCCTGTTTTTGTATTCCACAGGCGAATCACTCCGTCGTTTTCTGCTCCACCGCTGACAAGAATTTGACCATCAGGACTAAAGGTGAGGGATTTGATAGTTCCGGAGTGTCCCGTGAGGGTGTAAATAACTCGAGGGCTGATAAAATTTCTGGTGTTTGGAGACTTTAGTTCAACTTCAACACCATAAGTTGGCAAAGGTGCTGCTGTTAATGAAGTTGCTGCTGCAGTACCTAAAAAGCTCGTAACCATAATGATTGTGAATTTGGTTGCGAGCATGGAGATATTGTTCATACAATCTCAGAATTGGGGCAGATATCTATTGTTTTTGAGGTAGGACAGTGCTACTTCTTCCACCTACAAATTACGTATGCGGGAATTTAACTGTATATCTATATTTCCCCAATTCCATATTTAAAAATTCATTTTCAATTACTGGGGTGGTTTTTTCTTAGTAATCGTCAGCATTGGTAAAGTCGGACTAGAAGAGCGTGGGGGTAGGTAATGTTGTGCTACAGGTTCTTGGGGAGCAGGACGACGCTGTTGACTGCGCCAGAATTTCAATAAAAGGGTTGTTCCTGCTGTTCCCAAGCCAAAAGCAAACAATGACCAGCTATCGTCTAATCCACCAATTAGTGCATCTACCATCCCGATCGTCAGCAAGACGCTAATTAGAGGTTCTTTTCGGTAGGCCGACTTTAGAAAACGAGGCAATACAGCATTCATCACAGCTTGGTTTATTTTAGTTCACCTATATTGTTTAAATTTACTAAAAATTCTTATTCTGCAATTTTCACTTTTTGGATGTCATTCTTTACCATATTATAGTTTTCTCTGCGAGGAGAACATTGACTGTTGTTGGCATCTTTGCAACTTTCACTAGGAGCAATCAAATCAAGTGGCTTATATTTAAAACCAGCTGGATGATCCAGCTGGCTATGACTTTTTGGTTTTATTGGCTTGAATGGCTCGCTCCGGGAGCTGTTGGTCTTATTTTAGACCCAGCCAGGACAATACTCCTTTGTCAGTTACCCATTCAATTACTACCATGATGACAAAGCCAATCATGGCTGCTCGACCGTTTAAACGCTCTGCATATTCGCTAAATCCAAATTTTGGCTCCTCGAGCTTGGGAGTTACGCTTGGCTGTGGTTGTGCGACCATAGGAAAAACCTCTGTTGGAAGTACAAAAATTAACTTGGGTTTTAATGGCAATACCTTGTTGATGTGTCCAGATCGACCGCCGTTTTTACATTTATTTACTATTCTTCATATATTTTAGAAATTATGGGGAAATCGTCAAGGGTAGTTGTTTGAACTACAGTTGGACAAATACCATATTTTGGAAAAAATGCAATACATATTTGTACCAAAAGATAGAAGACATGAGGTAGAAGGCACTCAGGCAGTTAGATGGCTATGCTGGAGTTAATAGCTGCAATGCATTTTACGACTAGTGTTGTTAGGTAAACTCGTAGTCTCTGATTCAAAACCACAAGGACTAGACTGACAAACTAAACTAACAAATATATAAATTTAGAGGCGATACATGGAAATTGGTGTTCCCAAAGAAACTAAAGATCAAGAGTTTCGGGTTGGGCTGAGTCCTTCTAGTGTTAGGGTATTGAAAGAAAGGGGTCATGCTATTTTTGTAGAAACTCAAGCCGGAATGGGTGCTGGATTTACAGATGAGGATTACAAAATAGCTGGTGCAGAAATAGTCCCTACTCCCGAAGCAGCTTGGAATCGAGAGTTAGTAGTCAAGGTGAAGGAGCCACAAACGCAAGAGTATAAGTTTTTACAAAAAGGCCAGATCTTATTTACGTATTTACACTTGGCAGCCGATCGCAAGTTAACCGAGCATTTGATCGATTGTGGAGTATGCGCGATCGCCTACGAAACAGTGGAACAAACTGGTGCTAACAAATTGCCATTGCTCACCCCCATGAGTATTATTGCTGGTCGCCTGTCAGTACAATTTGGAGCAAGGTTTTTAGAGCGCCAACAAGGTGGTAGAGGTGTTTTGTTGGGTGGCGTTCCTGGAGTCAGATCTGGGAAGGTGGTGATTTTGGGTGGCGGAGTAGTTGGTACGGAAGCTGCGAAAATTGCAGTCGGTATGGGAGCTAGCGTACAGATTTTAGATGTGAATGTAGAACGTTTGGGCTATCTGGAGACTTTATTCGGTTCGAGAGTCGAGCTTTTGTACAGCAACTCCGCTAACATTGAAGCAACCGTTACGCAAGCAGATCTGTTAATCGGTGCAGTCCTGTTACCGGGACGCAGAGCACCTATCCTCGTCAGTCGCCAGTTGGTTCAAAAAATGCATCCTGGCTCGGTAATAGTGGATGTGGCAGTCGATCAGGGAGGTTGTGTAGAAACCTTACATGCTACATCTCACACTCAGCCAGTCTACGTCGAGGAGGGTGTATTGCATTACGGTGTTCCCAACATGCCAGGGGCAGTTCCTTGGACAGCAACTCAAGCACTCAATAACAGTACTCTACCATACGTAGAGCAATTAGCAAATCAAGGTCTAGAAGCATTAAAAAATAATCCTGCTTTGGCTAAAGGTGTAAACGTGCAAAATCATCGCTTGGTTCATCCCGCACTGCAGGAAGTTTTTCCTGATTTAATGTAGAAAGCTATTGGAAGAGGAAAGAGGTGAAAGCTATCTATCTATTGGTCCATCTTTCCACTTTCCTATTTTCTTGCTGTGGCTGTTTGTTTGTTTGTTGTTGTCTGCCAATTTCTAACAAAGGCAACCTGACGGTAAACGTTGCTCCCTGTCCGACTCCAGAACTGTCAGCACTAACGCTTCCGCCGTGCATCTCCACCAAATAACGAACGATCGCCAACCCTAGTCCCAAACCACCGTGATTTCTAGTTATGCTTCCATCTGCTTGACGAAAGCGATCGAATACGTGGGGAAGAAACTCGGGACTAATACCGATACCTGTGTCGCTGATGGTGATTTTAGCGTAGGAGATTGCTGGTTGATTTTCTTCCTGTTGGGTTTCCAACGACAATTGCATCTGGACCTTGCCCCCTTCTGGTGTAAATTTAATGGCATTATTCAGTAAATTCCACACCACTTGTTGCAAACGAGTAGAGTCACCCGAGACCACAAAAGGTGAAAGCTGGAAAGAAGCAGGAATAATACCTTGACGAGAAACTAGGGAGCTATTTTCACTGTTTGCGCTACAGGTTTTTGTCTGTGTTGGCGCTGGTTCGATCGAGCACTCTAGCTGAATGTTTTTTGCTTCTGCTTCCAGACGAGCACCATTGGCAACGTTGGAAATGATGGTTTCTAGATTTACCGGACAAAGATTGAGGGTGAGTTTGCCTCGCATAATCCGCGAGACATCTAAAATATCTTCGATTAGTTGTGCTTGCAAAGTAGCGTTGCGCTCAATTGTTTCTATAGCCCGCCAGATTGCTTTTTCGTCCAATTTCTTTTGACGCAGCAGTCTTGCCCAACCTAGGATGGAAGTTAAAGGTGTGCGCAGTTCGTGGGAGAGGGTTGCTAAAAATTCATCTTTGAGACGATTTGCAGTTTCTGCTTCTTGGCGCGCTGTTTGCTCGCGAATTAATTCAATGTGTTCTTCTTCAGCTTTTTTGCGTTCGGTAATGTCTTCTGCTGTACCAACAAAACCAATAACGTGACCCTCTTCCGAAAGCATGGGAGATGAGGATAGGTAAATCCAACGCTCTGTTTTTTCCGGGGTGAGAATGCGAAATTCACCTTTATATTCTCGACCTTCCGTCGCCGCGCCATACCAGTTTGTAATTACCCGTTGTTGGTCTTCGTGGTGAATTCTTTGCGTCCAAGCTTCGTTAATATTATCTTGGGGTGTTAAACCAAATATAGTTTGGTAACGAGGGTTTACATAAGTACATCTACCTTGTTTGTCTGTCAGAAAAATACCTACAGGCGAGCAAGCGCACAAAGAACGGAACATTTCTTCCCGCTTTCTCAGTTCTACGTTCATTGCTGCTAGTTGTAAAGCTTGTCGCTTTACTTCCGCAGTTTTTTGGAATAAATCAATAAAAGCCGACACTTTGGATTTGAGGATTTCTGGCTGGATCGGCTTGAACAGGTAGTCTACCGCACCGAGGGAGTAGCCTTTAAACACCATCGACTCACTGGTGTTGAATGCTGTGATAAAGATAATCGGTGTATGGCGCGATCGCTCCCTTTGTCGGATTAGCCCCGCTGTCTCGAACCCGTCCATTTCTGGCATTTGCACATCCAGGAGAATTACGGCAAAATCCTGATTCAGCAGATGTCGTAAAGCTTCTGGGCCTGAGGTGGCCCTGACTAAGTTTTGACCGAGGCTATCTAAAATCGCCTCCAGGGCTAACAAGTTTTCCGGATGGTCATCTACCAACAGAACATTGACTTTCGGTTCAAAGGACATTGCGACTATACACTTTTAGAAGTATGCCAAAAGGTTTTTAGTACCTCTTTCTTGACTGTGACCTTTTGATTAGACGTGTTCACACTATCTTAAGTTATATATTTAGCTAATTGCTAATATTAATAGTTTATAGCTATTTCATCTGGAAACAAAAAAGAGGATATTTACTAATCTCAATTACAAATTTTGACTAAAAACAAGCTAATATGCTCCAAAGGGAAAATTTTGTCTGCTACTTTGGCTTTAATGGCAGCAGCAGGCATAATCGGACAAAAGGCTGTGGTTGGTTCTTCTACTATGGTGAGGCCACCGCAGGCTTTAATTTTTGCTAGTCCTTTCACACCATCTTGATTGGCACCTGTTAACAGCACGCCGATCGCTTTTTCCCTATAGGCTTCCGCCGCTGTCTCAAATAAAATATCTATTGAAGGTCGCGCGTAAGTAACTGGGGGATCGGTGGATAACGCAAAATAAGGTCTAGAGGCAGTTATGTTGTTACTTTCCACTAATAAGTGATAATCGGCAGGAGCTAAATATACCCAACCAGGCAAAATTTCTTCCTTGTCTTCCGCTTCTTTGACAGCTAGGCTGGTGTGATGCTGCAACGATGCAACTAAGGTGCGATCGGAAGCTTTGTGGCGATGTTGAACAACAGCTACAGGTACGGAAAAATTTTTAGGCAAATAGTTTAGCACCACTGTCAGAGCTTTTAAACCTCCTAAAGATGTACCGATAACAATTAGTTCATAATGCCGCCACTGGTTAGTAATTGTTAGCTCACAGGTAACTGTTGCTGTTTTCATATGTTAACCCACTATCTACTATTTACAATTTCTGAGGCAGCTAGACATAAGTAAATATCAGTCAGTTTGGCAGTTAGCAATCAAAGTTAGTGTTGAGCGATCGCTTTTCGCAAGCTATGGAAACATCTCTTTTACTTAACTAATTTTGCGATAAAGTTTATCACCACCTTCTAATTGTTCGTAATTTTTTTCATAGGCAGTGAATTTTATTGACTCTTGACGTCCCAATCCTAAAATTCCCAATCTGATCAAGCTTTCATAAAGCAGTGTATGAACTCGATTTTGCAATAATTTATTAAAATAAATTAGAACATTACGACAAAAAATTACATGAAATTCGTTAAAAGAATTATCCGTTACTAAATTATGTAAGGAAAAAACAATATTTTCTTTTAATTCTGAAGAAAAAATTGCATTCCCGTAGGCGGCTGTATAGTACTTAGAAAAAGATGATTTTCCACCTGCTTTTATATAATTATGGGTATATTCTTGCATTAATT